>Ga0163144_10002014_pt1 | contig 47424 bp, 40 predicted proteins | sample OliLak19BULKMAT1_FD_123175 | JGI IMG/M metagenome (GOLD analysis project Ga0163144, IMG submission 123175) | Freshwater microbial mat bacterial communities from Lake Vanda, McMurdo Dry Valleys, Antarctica - Oligotrophic Lake LV.19.BULKMAT1 | ecosystem: Environmental > Aquatic > Freshwater >... | reverse complement strand
TCGAGTGCCTGCATTGGATCCGAGCCGTTGCTGGCCTTGAATGTCTGGCCGGCGCCGACGCACGCGAAGATGTGGTCCAAGCCGTCCCCATTCAGCGCGGTGTCGCTGAAGAACGTGCGCGGCGAGCCGCCCTGCGCGGGCGTGCGCAGGTAGTAGCCGAAGTCCAGGGAACTGAACACGTTCGACGATGAACCGCTCGATACGGTGAAACCGCCGCCAGAGTTCGCGGTGAACGACACCGTGACGCTGCTGCCGGCATTCGCCCAGCCCTGGAACGGGTCGATCGTGCGTGTCGACGCGCCGGCGACGACGCTCGCGGTGTCGTTGATGCCGACACGCCGCAAATCGCCAGGACGCTCGAAGTTGAACGCAGCATTCCGTGCCATTTTGGCCAGGCGGGGAGGTTCCGACGATCCGCACTGGAGTTATAGAGTGCGCATCGCATATGTTGACGGCCGCCGCCCTTACGCCGCAGGCTCGCAGCCGGTTGCCAGACCCAGGAGTTGACCATGGATCGTAGAAATTTCGTCATGACCGGCTCGCTCGCGCTCGGCGCCGGCGCCCTCCAGTCCACCACGGCCAGTGCCGCGACCGCGCCGACACTGCGCGGCCCATACGTCGACCTGACCACCGGCAAGGGCAACATGCTGACCCTCGCGCGAATGAATTCGAACTTCGACGAGACCAAGGTCAAGTACGGCAGCGCCAGCGGCACCGTGTTCGGCGTGCGGCCCGGCGAACCGATCCGCGACCTGTTCGGCGCCGAGGTCGTCTCCGCCGCGCGTGCCTGGAAACAGCCAGACGGCAGCTACCGCGTGCTGCACCGCGAGACCGTGCTCTACACCGACCTCAAGACCGGCGAAGTGCTGAACGAGTTCAAGAACCCCTACACCAGCGAGACGGTCAAGGTCGTCGACGTCGTCAACGATCCGTGGAACGAGACCTTCGAGGAGTTCGAGCGCGCCCCGCCCTCCTACGGCGGCCTGAACAAGACCGCGGCGCCGGAGCGCAAGCCGGTGGTCCTGCCGTGGCGCGAGGTCGGCGCCGGCCTGATCGGCGCGACCCGCTACATCAATCTCTACTACCCGTCGGCGCTGCAGCCCGACAAGTGGCCGCGCGAGAGCGGCGGCAAGTTCAACCAGGTCACCGAAGTGTTCGCCTACATCGTGCCCCTGAAGGACGTGCAGGATGAGAAGAGCACCTCGCTGATCTACACCGGCACCTGGTCACGCTCGACCCAGTGGCTGCCATGGATGCTCATGGGCCAGGCCCCCGGCCACTGCTGGTACGAGACCACGATGCAGGGCTTCGACACGATGGAAGGCTTCAAGCCGAACATCCTCGCCTACATGAAGAAGACGCATCCCGAGATGCTGGTGCCGCCGCCGAAGGAATCCTGGTCGAAGCCGAACCTCTCCAGCCTCGAGGTCTACGCGCGCGACCAGAAGCCCGCGCCCGCGAAGCCCTGAGACCGCGCCGACCCTGCGCTGCGTCGCACGGCTGCCCCGAGGCGCCGTGCGGGGCGCGTGATGGGGCGCTTCCTGGCGCCTGCGTCAGCGTCGCGCTTCGCCAAGGTCGTTCCAGACCTGCTGATCGACGATCAATCCCGCCGCATCGATTTCAAACCGGTCAATGAAGCGGATGCCAGTGAACGCCGTGCCATCGAGCCATCCGCCGGCGAGCGTGCCGCGGCAGTAGACGACGGCAACGCCACGCGTATCCGCCGGCAGCAGCTCGCTGCGGTCGTAGCTCTTGCGCACGAAGCGATAGCGCGTGGCGGACCACGCGACGAGCTCCTGCAGCGAATGGAACCGCTGGCCGCCAGGGAATGTGAGCCGCGCGCCGGCCGCCAGCCTGCGCGCGGCGACGGGCAGATCGCGCGCTTCGAGCGCTGCAAGGAAGTGCTCGACGACTTCGACCGGCGATTCATGTGGTGTCATGGCAGGCATCCTCGCACGCCGAAGTTCGCATATTGCGGCGCGGTGACCGACATACGCGCCAGCGACACGCGCACCTGCCAGCTGCCGCCCCCACGCGCGTGCCGCAGCAGCGCGACCATCGTCCCGAGCGCGAGAGTCAACCCTTGTCCATGTCGCTGACACTTTTTGCCAGTGGATTCGGATCAGTCGTTGCAACGACGGGACCGTACAGCTCCTGACAGACAGAACGTACATGGCCGGCGAGCGCAGCGGCTGCGGGCTGCAGGCGCGTTCGCCGCCGATGGATGAGGTACCCCGTCCGAATACGCCGGAACGGGCAGCCACGCAGCTCGCGGATCGCCGCCATGTCGGACTGGATGGTCAGGAACTCCTCGCTGAACAGTGCCAGATGATTGCCCTCCAGTACGAGCGCCAGCATCAGCGCCAGGGAGTCGGTTCGCACCAGCGCCTTCGGCGGCGTTACCCCCTCGGCCATGAACACCTTCTGGATGTGCCGCAGCATCTCCGGGTATCGGTGAGATACCGCCCAAGGCTGTTCCGCCAGTTCCGAAATCGAGACATCAGAACGTCGTGCCATCGGATGGCCTCGACCCGAGACGACCACATCTCGATCGCGAAATACGCACTCTGCGCGTAGTTCCGGATCTGGATCACTCATGTCGGCCGGTGACCCGAGCACGAAGTCGAACTCACCCTGCAGGAGGCGCTCGACCAGATCGCGTGAAGCCCCTTCGACCGCTATCGCGGCGACTCCTGGGTGGGACTTCGCGAGGCGGATGAGAGCCATGGGCACGATGCGGTGCGCGCAGCTGAATCCCATGCCGAAGTACACGGTCCCGCGACTCGCGCCCTTCAGCTCGCTGATCTCCGAGCCCGCAATTCGCTCCTCGGCGAGGATGATCTTCGCGCGATTCGCCAGGGAGTCGCCAAATGGGGTCGGGACAGCGCCATAGCGACCCCGTTCGAACAGCTTGACCTGCAGGGACGACTCGAGCTTCGCAATGCTCTTGGTCAGCGCCGACTGCGACAGGCCGACGTGTGCCGCGGCACGTCCGTAATGCCGTCGCTCGTAAACCGCCAGAAAGTGCTTGAGCTGCCTGATTTCCATAGCCGCTACCCCCCCTGAGATTTCGCGTCCAGAAACGCCATCACGCCAGCCATGTTGCCCTCGAGCCCCCGCTCAGTTGGCAATACCGAACCCGCGCGCGCAAGGGCGCTGCTTGCGTGAACATCGGCATAGTAGGGATCCCCGGACCTCTCCAGGAACAGCATGCGACTTTCGACCCGCCGCAGCAGCGGTACGGGATCCATCCGCAGTGCGATCTGGCATGCGTTCGCATAGGCGTCCGGTTGCATCAGCGTCGCTACCAGCCGGAGGTGTAATCGATCGCCGTTGAGCCCGGCACCGCCGCCCCGACGAGCGGCCACTGAGCCGTCGAACCAGGGCCACTGAAGTTCTTCGTCTCGAAGCCTGTGGAACATTTCCCAGAAATGAGTGCCCTGCCGAGCGGGCACAACAGTTGGCGCGTAGCCGTCGGCCAGCCACTGCCTTCGCGCGGCGTCGACAACGATCCCCCCGTCAATCACGATCCGCCCGACCCGGGGCCCTGCGGCGTCGGCCAGCGCCAACGCCAGGGGCGCGGACAAGCCGACCGCAACCAGATCGAACGTGCCGATGCCTGCCTCGTCGATCGCACGGATCAGGAAAGCGACCCACTCGTCAGCAGTTGCGCCCGAGGGCAAGGCGTCCGAGAGATTGCATCCTGGAAGATCCGGTGCCCACACCCGACGGGATTCGCCAAGAACGCCAAGCACCTCGTCGAGATCGGCCGATGACCCAGGTGGGGCGTGAAGAACGACGGTCGCTCGTCCTGCGCCCGCCTCCCGCACCAGCACGTCGCGTTCCGCCACCCGCTGGTAACGGCGCCGTAGCCCGGGCGGCGGCACCGCTTCAGGCGCAGCCGCGCCTGAAGCGCGGTACGTCGAACGAAACAGTCTCCGCAGCGCCTCCCGCCACTCCAGGTCGTCGCTGGAGAGTCGCTCGACCCGACCGCAGAGCGGCAGAAGCTTCTCGACCGCGTCGAGGAACCCGAAAAGCACATCGTTCTGGCGGGCCATGACGGTGGTCGGCACCGTCAATCCTTCCAGTATCGGCCGCACTGCAAAACGCATCGCCGCGCCATAGGCGCTGGAGTAGTTTGGGCCGGCTGAGAAGAGGTCGAGCGCATACTCGTGCAACTGCAGCGCTGTCGGCTCGTCGGTAGGCATCCGCGTCGCCATGCCGATGTCGAACCAGGGGAAGAAGCGATGCAGATCGCGCATCTTCATCCACTGTTCGGCGAGGTAGGCGCCGCTGGCATCCGGGACAAACGGACTCATGTACCGCGCAATGAATTCCTCGCCCGGCAACTTCTGGGGTACCGAAATCCCGTCGATCAACAGCTGGCCAATCGCGGCAGGATGGCGCAGCGCGCAGGCCAGCGCGATCTTGGAACTGGTGTGATACGAATAAACCGTGGCGCGATCCAGGCCCAATGCTTCCAGTGTCGCGGCCAGGGCATCACCGAAGTCGTCGATCTCCGGTCGTGGGTTGCGCGGCAGAGGATCGGATTGGCCGTATCCCGGTGTGTCGAGCGCGTAGACGGTAAACTCATCACTGAACTCACGCAGTAGACGCGTATGCAGGAGCGACGATCTCGGGCTGTCATGCAGCAGAACCACCGGGGGCCCATCGCCAGCGACACGATAGTGAACGTGCCTGGCCTGGACGTAAACGAAGCCCTTGCGAATCTCGCGTGCCGTCTGGCCCTTCAGAGTCACCGTCTAGGCCCGCCCGACATCTGCGATATCCTCGACCAGCAAGTCCACGAGCCTCGATTGGGCCTCGAAGCCCGCGACTGGCCCGATGCGATCGATATAAGCCGCGTAGCTGACGATCAGGTAGAGATCACGGGCCACACGCAGCATCGGCAGCGCAGCCGTCTCCTCGGTCGTCAGTGGGCAGCGGCTCTCGTATCCGCTCCGGAAGGCGTCGATGACATCCTGCCCCAATTGCTCGAGTCGTGCTCGCCACTCGAAAGTAATCAGATCCTTGACCGAAACGTCGAACCCGCAATCGTCGAAATCGATCGCCCACAAGGTTCCGTCCGGCGACTTCATCACGTTTGCGAACTGGAAATCACCGTGTGTCGGACCTCGCGGCAACGCGGCCGCAGCCTCGCCCGAAAAGAACCGCCTGACCGCGTCCATACCGTGATCGAAGCACTCTCGCCCAACCGTCCCGCGCGGCAGCAACCTGTCCAGATGCTGCATCTGGCGCGTGATCCGTACGACCGTATCGATCTCCTTCACGGTAGTGCTGCGAAACTCCCGCGCCACGAGGTGTATGTCGGCCAGCAGTCGACCCGCCGCCGCCGCTTCCAAAGCGGATATCCGGCGGTCCAGCGTCCTGCCCTCGATCCAGCTCATCATGACGATCAGGCGCTCGCCCTCCGGGGCGCTCACGGAAAAGAAGCGGTCTTCGTTCGTGAGAGGCAACGGAGCGGGTACGGGAATCGAACGCCCTGCCATGAAGGCGAGAAGATCCAGTTCGTAACCGATCTCGGCTGTCGTCCGGTGAAGGGCGCGGGAGACCCGCAATGCGTAGCGCGAAGTACCGCACTCGACCCGGTACAGGTCGTTACTCCCGCGTGCCACCAAGCGGCAGACGCAGTCACCCGACAGGGAATAGCGTCGTCCCAGTTCAATGGCCAAGGCTCGAGCATCGAGCGTGGAATGGCTGACGGGAAATGTCATCGTGTGCCTCGAACATCCATGTCTGGAATTGGCGCCACGATCCACCTCAATGCAAGACTCATTCCCGAAAGAAATGAATCAAGGAGATACGCTCCTGCCCCATGGCTCATCGGCTGGAGCAAATTGGAGACCAGCGTGTATCAGCAGTTTCGATGGCCCATATGACCGGATTCTGCCAAGGGGTTCATGAGGTCGGCATCGGTGTAACTGATCCACAAATCGCGCTCCGTCACTGGGAGAATTTCGGCTACCAGCATGGGGTCGCAGGCGCCCTCGATCGGGACACTGCCTTGGCCCTGTATGGCGTCGATAGTGCGTTGCGCTCCTGGCGTCTCAGTCACGGCGCCGCAGACAAGGGACTCGTGCGCCTGATGAGTTGGGAACAGTCGACCGGACCGGGCCTGGAGATGGCGCCCCTGCGTACACCGGGGAATCGCTGGAGCGTACAGAAGACCGACGACCTGCTGACCGTCTGGACCCACGCAGAGGTCGCACGACGCCAGGGACACGCGATCAGCGTGCTCGGGCCGATCCTGAACGCACGCTCGGCGGTTCCGATTGCCGAACAGCGCCCATTCGTTGCTGTGGTCCCGGCTGCATACAACCTGCAGTTCTTCCAGCCTCTGTACCAGCAAGTCGTCATGCAGCGCCAGCACATCGACGTCGGGCGACTCGGAACCATCGCGGCGGCGAGCCTGTTTCGGACCAGCGAGGTCTGCCACGTGGGCCTGGTCGTGTACACCGCAGACCTCGAGCTCTTCGATTTCTATGAGCGAGCCCTCGGGCTGATGCGAACCACGCAGCGACGCTTCACTTACGACACGGACTCTCCCGCCAGTGAAATGTTCGCGCTGCGTCCCGGCGAGGCGTTCACGGAGATCGACTTCGATGATCCCCGCGCCCGCGCGGATCCGTCGCACTCTCTTGCGGGCCGGCTGCGCATCTTTGCCGTCGAGTCCTCGTCGCCACCCGTGGCGCAGGTAGATGCCCGACCCGGGCAACTGGGATACTCCCTGTACACCTTGCGGACGAACGATATTCGGACACTGTGGCAGGCGGTGATCGATTGCGGGGCCTCACGCGTCACTCCGATCCTCACCGACGAGTTCGGCGCTCCGGCCTTCTCGTTCTGCACTCCCGACGGCTACGCCTGGACAGCCGTGGAGGGTCCTCGCGACTGATTCAATGACTTTGACGGTGAGTTCCATGCCCCCGGGAACGAATCGTAGGAAAGGTCCATCGGCACTGCTAGATATCCCCTGTTCGAGAACTCCGCAGGCAACCTCGCGTGTGCTGATGACTCACGAGGCCCCTGCCATGAACCCAAGGGGAGCACCGATGAGCAAGACCAACCCAAGCCCTCTCAATGTTGCGCTGTGGGCAGCCACTGCCGCCTTGCCGATGTTTGCCAGCGCCCAACAGACGACGGATTCCGCCACGCGGGCAGCAGCGACTCCATCGGGCGAGCTGTTGACCGAGATCGTGGTGACCGCTCGCAAGCGCGAGGAGTCCCTGCAGGAAGTCCCACTAGCGATCACCGCCTTCGGCGGGGAAGAAATCCGACGCATGGGCGCGCGCAACCTGGAGGACCTTGCCTACCTGACGCCCGGCCTGCAGTTCAACAGTCAGGCACTTGCCGAGCCAGGCCGGTCCTTCACACGGGTTCGTTTCCGTGGCATGGACCTGAACACCACTCCAAACCCGACCCAGGAAATCGCCTCGGTGTTCATGGATGGCGTATACCTGCCCGGCAACGTCGCCAGTCTGCCCGTCGATGACCTTGAGCGCGTCGAGATCATCCGCGGGCCTCAAAGTGCACTGTTCGGCCGCGCGACCTTCGGCGGCGCCGTCAACTTCGTTACGCGTCGGCCGGGTGACGAATTCGCAGGCAGCATTCGTCTCACGGCAGCCGAGGATGCCGAATACGACATTTCGGGCACACTGGAGGGCCCGCTGGTCGCGGAGAAGCTCGCCTTCCGAATCGGCGCCCGCTACTACGATTTCGGCGGCCAGTACACCAGCGGGGCGGACGGCCGCTCGCTGGGTGAGCAATCGACCCGGTCCATCCACGGTACGCTGTACGCGACGCCCACCGAGAATTTGACGGCGCAGCTGAACCTGCGCTACTTCGAGGACGATGACGGCGCCCCCGCCGGCTTCTTCCTCGGCGGCGCAGATCGCAACTGCGGGCCGTTCAGCGTACCCGGAGTGATGGGGCCCGCGTTCTCGACGACAGCCTTCTTCTGCGGTGACCTGCCCAAAGTAGACCTCGCGACGCGTGGCCCTTTCACGACGTTGACGCCGGAAATGCAGTCGCTGTTCATCGACAACTCGCGAAATTATGCGCCGCTGAACGGCATGCCCACACTGGACGGAGTCGGGCTCTCGCGCGAATCGAGTTTTGGAAGCCTGTCCGTCACCTATGACATCCCCTCCGGCATCTCGGTCTCTGCTGTACTCGGCTACAACGAGGAGAAAACCAGCAACTTTCGCGACTGGGATGTCTCTCCGACCTATGGCTGGTACGCCAGCGGCCCACAGCGCAATCGCAGTTCCAGCCAGGAATTCCGCGTCGAGTCCGCACCGGACCAGCGCCTGACGTGGCTCTTCGGCGCGTCCGCGTTCCAGCAGAAGTACTCCACCCCGGACGCAGGCGGGCTGTTCGTCCTGTTCCAGCCGCCGGCCGCGACCTTCGTATCGCTCAACCCGCTCGCCACGAACGAGGCCGAGACGACCGGGCTGTTCGCTGCACTGGGTTACAAGCTGACCGACCAGGTCACGCTGAACCTCGAGGGTCGATACCAGACGGACGACATCACCCAGAGATCGACCGCAGCGAACGCCCCGGTACTCACCGCGAAGTACAAGACGTTTCTGCCGCGCGTGATCCTTGCCTACAGCCCGCTGGATCGTACCAACCTGTACGCCACCTACTCCATCGGCAACCGCCCCGGCGGATTCAACCCCGAACTCGTGGCGGCAAGCCAAGGCGTGCGCGATCAAACCCAGCAGCTGACTGGCGCAGGTATCAACATCGAGGAGGAAGACCTGAAGAACTACGAGATCGGCTGGAAGCAGGGCCTCTCGGACGGCCGCGGTTACATGAACCTCGCCGCCTACTTCATGGAGTGGACGAGCCAGCAGACCCGCTTCTCGATTCCCGTAGTTGATCGTGGTAACTCGGCGTCTGATCCCCTCACGGGCGTACGCGTCGTGCAGGTTACGGTGAATGCCGGACGGACGGACCTATGGGGTCTGGAGGCGGAGGGCGCCTACCAGGTGTCCGACAACCTCCTGGTCTCGGCGAACTTCGCGTGGGCGGCCACGGAGTACAAGGAATTCATCTGCCTGTTCTGCGCCCGCTTCTCCGGCAACGCTGACATGGCCGGCAACTCCGTACCCCGGTTCCCGGAACTCAGCGGCGGCGTCTCGGGAACCTACACCAGGGAATTCGGCAACAGCCTGACAGGAACGCTCCGGGCGGATGCCATGTACTTCGGCGAGGCCTTTGTCGAGGAGAGTAACCTCGCGAATACCGCAGACTATGTGCTCGTCAACCTGCGCGCGGGCATCGAGCGTGGCAACTGGAAAGTCGAGCTTTTCGCCCGCAACCTGTTTGATAACGACGACTACCTTGCAGCCTCGCGCAACACCGAGTTCACGCGGGGGTTCAACTTCTCCCAGCAGGGTGTCGTTGTGACCCCGGCAAGGCAGAGGCAGTTCGGCTTGCGGGCCGAGTGGTCTTTCTAGCAGATGCCTGAGCATCGACGCGGATGAGGGTGCGTGGTGAATGTCAGGGCTGAGGCTCGCAAGGTAACGTGGGTTTTCGCGGTGGCAGTCTTCATGTCGTCGGCCGCGTGGCCGGCGACGCCTGCCTCGGAATCGCGAGCGCGATCGAGGGCGACTCCGATGAGCGCCCGCAGCACAACGTGGCGATCAAGACCGCTCTTGCAGTATCGCGTACCGAGATCACGCGCGGCGACTAGCGGCGCTTCTTTACCGCGACAGGTTGCGCTGGTGGCACCGCCTGCATCGTCTGGAATGGAAAGGCAGACGTCCTGGAAGAAGGCGCGACTGGAGAAATCCCGGTTACCCTCAGACCGACTTGCATCGGGGCGGTACCACTTCTGCCTACTTCTGGGGTGATTCGGTAGACGCCGGGTGTGACTATGCCAATGCTGCCGGCCTGACGGCTCGCGACGGGTTCGTGGGCACTGCGCCGATCGCGGGGTTCAAGGCCAATAGTTTCGGTCTGTACCACGACCGTAAGGTCGCCTGCGGCAGGCGATGGGCACTGCCGCTCACCCATCCATCATGAAGGCATCGTCGAGCCGAGCTTTTCCTGCGAAAAAAGGCGAGTCAGTCGTGCCACTGGCCCATCATGCCTCAGCGCTGCCACGGCCACATCGACCGTATGGTCGTCGATCTCGATCGGACACGCGTCCGCAAGCCTGCGGAACTTGCGCAGCACATCGCCACGCGACATCGGATACGCCGGGGTGCCGAGGCTGTCGAGCCGATCTCGACGCACACTTGTCCCGTCGGTGAATTGCACCTCGACCCAGGTTCCGAAGTGCTCAGGGAACGCGCGCTCCATCACTTCGTCGGCAACGCACTGGACACGATCCGCAATCGCGAGAACATCGGGATCAGCCAGCCTGGCCTCTTCGAACGAGTCCTCGCCGCAGGGGCCTCGTATCACGGCGACTCCGAGGCAAAACGGCAGGCTGTATTGCGCGGCCATCGCCGAAGCCGGCCGACGCATCATGTGCTGCAGCGGCAACACCCTCGGCCCCCCGACGGATATCGATGCGACCTTGTGAACGTCACAGGGCAGCTCTCCGAGAATATCTCGCAGCGCGTCGATGGTGGAGTGGAACAGTCGGCAGCAGGGATAGGGCTTCAGGCTGATCTGATTGATCGCAAGCCGGTCTCCCAGCTTTGGAACAAGCCAATCGGTCTGGCGATCATCGCTCCCGAACAGCCTCGCGAGGCCGTAGAGGCCATCCAACGCCTGGGCCGGTCCCGCCAGGCCACGCGCAGCGAGTTGCGCGGCGAGTATCCCATGCTGCGCGGCGTAGCCGCCGTGCAGCCGCTTGACCACGGTGCCGCGCGGGTCTTGACTGAACTGCATCGAACCGCCTGCCATGGACAGCAGCAGGCCCCACGTGTCGCACAGGCCCGTGGCATCGAGTCCGTGGAGCATCGCGGCCGTAGTCGCCGCGCCGAAACCGCCGAACAGGGCTGTAGGATGAAAGCCCCGCTCCAGCACGGACGGACCTGTTGCCCGGCCAACCCTGGCGGTCACTTCGTAGCCCGCCGCAATGGCCTGTAGCACCTGACGTCCGGTGGCGCCGACCTCCGTACCCACCGCAAGGCCCGTTGCCACGACAGCGGCCCCGGGATGGCTCAGCGACGCGTCGTGCGTGTCGTCGTATTCGAGCCCATGTGCGGCGGTCGCATTGACGAACCCGGCGATCAGCGCCGACGTGCGCAGGTCCGTTCCAATCAGGATTGCCTCGCCCGAGCCGTCATAGGTTCTCGCCCAGTCGATGAGAGCACGGCTCCAGGGCAGATAGGATCCCCGCAACACACACGCGAGATGATCGAGAACCAGAATTTCCAGCTGCCCGACGTCCGCCTCGCTCAAGTCGACGTAAGAGCGCTCCACGACCCAGTTGGCGAGCACACGCGTGCGGTCGATCGGAGAATCACCCGGGCCGGAGACGGCGTTGGTGGGTGTCATGCCTGCTTGCGCGCACCAACCATGAAATACACCGGCACCGTCTTGCCCTCACTCGCGCGGCTCTTGTACCGGCTTGGCAGCATCGTCTCGAAGACGGCCGCCGGCTCGAACCCGGCCTGCGTCGCCGTGCGGACGAAATCCACATCCTGTACCGAACCGATGAACGGTTCGTTGTTGAAGTGGGACATCCACTCCGAATAGTACTTGTCGAAGGGGGTTGCCCGGTCGATGGCTTCGCAGTGCAGCATGAACCCACCTGGCTTCAAGAGACGATGGCACTCGCGGAAGATCTCCGGCAACGCCTTCGACGACGTCTCGTGCATCATGATCTGCGAAAGGACGACATCGAACGACTGATCCGCGAACGACGTCCTTTCGGCATTCTGCTGGCTGAAATGTACTTTCCGCCCCAGCGCTTCGGCACGAGCGTGGCCGTAGCGAAGACAGGGCGCCGCAACGTCGATGGCGAACACCTCCGCCTCCGGATACGCATCAACCCAGGGCAATGTGCTGTGGCCGATCGTGCAACCCATATCGAGGATGCGCGCAGGCCGGAAATCCGGGTGCTGTTCCCGGAGCCAGCTCGCGGTGCTCACGCCCACATCGTCCGTCAGCGGCCCCAGCCCACCCATCGAGTACAGGTGCAGGGTACGGTCAAACTCTGCTCCGGCGAACACATCATCGGCGCAGAGTTCCGTGTGGTACCCGCCGGGCTTGCAATGTATATCCACGGCCGTGTGATAGCGGGGGATGGCCAGCGTCGGATCGAGGGTCAGCGAACCGAGTCGACCGCGGTACTGCTTCGACCGTTCGATCAGCTCAGGTAGCTGGCGTTCGATGCTTGGGCCTACCGTGTCGTAAAGCATCTCCTGGGTGCTCCGCAACAGCGAACCCCACCACTGACTGTGAGGTTCGATGGCCATGGCCTCCCGAATCTCCTTGCGGCTCTGCGGCGGACGCCCTCGGGCGCCCTCGAACTCTGGTGCGACTTTGCGCTCAAAGAGCGTCGCATTGCCTGAGTGGAAGCGGCCTGTGACGTGGATTCGCAAGCTCTTGAGGAAGTCCTGGCGCGCCTGCTCGTCGTGAGTGGCGTTCGGGAACATTGCATGCGGGGCAGTCGCGGTCATTGGAGCCTCCGGTCGGGCGGTACACCCGGTAGCAGGTACATCGGGAATCATCACTGAGTGGTGGTCCCGGTGCCAATTCATTCCGGGACATTCACGATGAGCGTCGGCGATCGATCAGTCGTCCGGACTGACCCAGGTTTTTCGTGGCGGGACCTTGACCTCGATCTGCACGCTCTCCTCGAGTGCCTCGGCGTAGTGCATGACGCTCCTGGGATGGAACCAGACATCGCCCGGTTCGGCCACGAACGACTCCTCCCCGATCACGAGCCGCAGGCGTCCGCTCTTGAGGAAGCAAACCGTTTCATGATCGTCGTGCTGGTGCGCGGGGTCGATGACCCCCTTGGCGCGGAAAGACTCCAGCATGACGACCAGGTCGCTCGCCATGAGCGTCTTGACCGTCACCAGGCCGGACATCCGGCCGCCCTCCACGGCACCCAGCGTTTCTGCCTTGACCTCAGACCCGCGTACGAAGACTCGATCCGTACTCCGGAATCGTCTCTCATTCATGGCGTTATCCTCGATGTCGCAGGGCTTGGCTCGGGGCGGCTCAGCGGCAGGTCCTCACGCGCCCCCCACTCCGCCCATGATCCGTCATACAAAGTCGCCTCGATGCCAATCTGCTTCAGGGCGAGAACCAGTCCGGCAGCGGCCACGCCAGATCCACAAGTCGCGATGACGCGTGATCCGGCGTGTACGCCCGCGCCGTCGAACACGCTGCGCAGCACCTCCGGGGAAAGCAGCCGCCCGCTGGATCGCTCGGTCAGCCGATCCAGCGGCAACGAGACGCTGCCGGGAATATGCCCACATCGAAGCCCAGGCCACGGCTCGGGCGCTGTACCCAGGAACCGTCCGCGGGGACGCACATCCAGGATCTTTGTGCCCCGATCGTGCAGGGCCGCGGCCACAGTTGCCGCATCGCACACTGGCATCCGACCACCCTGCGCAACGAACGTCTCCGGCGCCCGAGCTGAGACCCCGCGCGCAACAGGCAGGCCTGACGCACGCCAGGCCGGCAAGCCACCGTTGAGCACGGACGCCCGTTCGTGACCGGCCCAACGGAACAGCCACCAGAGGCGGGGGGCGGAACGAAAGCCGCTGGTGTCATACACCACCACATGACTTGCGCGAGAAATGCCGAGGCGGCCAATGACCCTGTCGAAATGGGCCACTGCGGGAATACTATGAGGCAGGGTGGCATCGGGATCCGCCAGGGCGTCGAGCGAAGCGAAGGCCGCGCCCGGGATATGCGCCGCTTCGAACTCCGCGCCGGCATCGCGCTTCTCGAGTGCGTGATACCAGGAGGCATCGAGCAATCTCAACGACGGATCGCCCAGCCTCCGTGCCAACTGCCCGACTTCGACAATGTCTTCGGTGAAGTCCATCGACGGTCACTATGCCAGCTGTACGCCGCCCGACCATGGAAAATGTTCTCCCAACGATCGCCACCGGGAAACGAACTTGCCGCGCGTTGCGGCGCCCTCCAGTGGCATCCTTTCGGCAACAAGACACCCAGGGGTGAGGCCCATGCAAAGCGACACCAATCCTCCCGTCAAGCGCCGGCGGACGGCCAAAGGACGCCGCCCGTTCTTCTTCGAGGATCCCAACACCGACAAGCTGCTTTCGATCGTGGCCGCGCTGGCCGGTGAAGTCTGCGTACTGCGCCAGAGGCTGGACACGCATGAGCGCATCGCAGAGATGCGCCAGATGTTCAAGGTCGAGGACATCGAGGCGTTTTCACCCGATGAACAGACCAGCGACGCGCGTGCACGCTGGCGGGAGGAGTTCCTGCAGCGGGTGTTCCGAATCCTGGAACTCCAGTACACGCAGCCCGAGTTGCAGCGCGAAGAAGCCGCCTATTCGGAGATGATCCAGGCATTCGCGCGACCCGCGCAGGCCGGCAACGACCAGGAATGAGCTGAGGGCCGTGGCCGGCTGGCGCACATGGCTCAGGTGCGCGGCACCCACTGTCCTGCTGTTTCGATCGCCCGCCGGTAGGGCCGGCGCGCGAAGAACAGCAGTACAGCGGAGATCGGTCCCGTGACTGCGGCAACGATGCTGATGGAGTAACCGACCTTCATGGGGTCGCGGAACACGTAATCGGTCAGCAGCGCGACGCTGGTCGGCCCGAGCAACAGCCCGATCAGCCCCATGACGAGCACGTAGATTGCCGCAACCTGCGCACGCAACTGGTTGGGCGTCATGATCTGCAGCGCGGCGGGGCCCACACCGAAAGCGAAGCTGAAGAAGAAGTTGCTGAGCCCCAGGAGCCCCATCGCGACATAGGGGTCCGGTACCAGCGGAGTGAGCACGCTGGGAGCGATCGAGAGCGTGCAACCCAGGAGCGCGACGCGTATATGGCCATCCGTGTGGCCGCGTTGCACGAGCCTGTCGCCCAGCCAGGCGCCGAACATCAAGCCCGGCACTGAACCAAAAAGGATCACGAGGCCGTACCAGGTGCCGAGTTGGGACATCGACCAGTCGTGGACTCTCATGAAGTAGGCCGGTATCCACGACTGCATCGCGTAGGTCAGCAGGATCTGCATCGCCAGGCCAAGGTACACGCCGCCGTAAGCGCCGCGATAGGCCCAGATCAACTGCAGCACTGCACCGACGGGTAGCCGGGCCACGGTGCCTTCGGCCGCAAGCCTCCCCCGGCGCGCGGGTTCCCGAACACTCATCATCAGCGCGGCGACCACCAGGCCCGGCAGGCCGACGATGATGAACGTCGCGCCCCATGAGTGAATCTCGCCGACGATCGGCAAGACGACCCTCGGGCTGACGGCCACCGCACTGGCGATCGTCCCGCCGATCAGGAACGCGAGAGTGGCGCCGACCGAGGAACCGCTGGTGTACACGCCGGCTGCGCGAGCCAGCTTGTGCTTCGGGAAATAGTCGGACAGGAGGGACATCGCAGCGGGCGTCAGCACGGCTTCACCAATGCCCACGCCGATTCGCGCCACGAACAGTTCTGAAAACGAATCGGCCAGGCCGCAAAGCGAAGTCATCACACACCAGACCGTCACCCCCGCGATGATCAGGTTGCGGCGGTTCCAGCGGTCCGCAAGCATTCCGAACGGCACGCCGAGTGTCACGTAGAGCAACGCGAACGCGAGGCCCTGGAGAAGGCTCATCTGCGTGTCGCTGATGCCGAGGTCCTGCTGAATGGGGACCACCAGCAGGTTCAGGATCTGCCGGTCGATGAACGAGAAGCAATACGCCAGGGCCAGTACGCCCGAGACGTACCAGGCGTACGTCGCGGGCGGCCATGGCGCTTGCGCTACCGGCGTTGCGGGGCCGCTGCCCGGCGCAGTGGCCGCAATGCCGGTAGTCACGAGCGCTCCCGTCAGCCGAGGCCGAGGGATCCAGGATTGATGATGCCGTGCGGGTCCGTCAACGCCCTGATCTGCCGCAGGAGGGCGAAATTGACCGGATCGAGCGAATCTTCGTAGCGGTAGAACTTGCCGATCTGCTGGTGAACGGCGCCGAGTTCCATGTAGATGGCGGACAGGTCCCGCATGATCTTCACGACTGCCTCACGCACCTCGGGGCGCGCCGGATTGGCCCCGTACGCTTTCATTTTCTCCGCAGGCACGTATCGCGCATGGAACTCCGTGAGTTCGTCCGGCCAGAAGAACTGCGGCTCGAAGATCATGTCCGTGCCCGCAATGCTGGTCGAGAAACCAGTCTTGATGCCGAGTCTATCCATCAGTTCGCGCTGCGTGGCGTAGTACGCCATGGTGCGGCGATAGGCCTCCGGTACCTTGGAGATGGGCAGGTTGGCGTGAATCGGAATCCAGCGCAGCCCGCCCTCGCCGAGCAGATATTCCCCCACGTGCTGAAAAGGCCGCGAGCGCAGCACCGTTGGAATCGTGCTCTCGATCGGGCCGCCGTAGCGCAGCGCGATGTCATCCACGACCGCGAGCTTGCGGCGTGCGTCCTCGTCGTCGATGCCATCGACCGTGAGGTGCATGGAGTAGTTGCAGTCGTCGAGAAAACGGGTTCCGCCCTTGGCGACTCTCACGGCATCCGCCAATCCGCGGGACCTCGCGACGTCGGCGAGAGTCTTCACCCCATCGGTCCAGCTCTGCAGGTTGGTGCGTTTTCCTCCCAGGAAAGGATCGAGCGCGAAGCACTCGGCAACGATCCGGTGACGAGCAATCTCGGCCTGCGCCTCGTACAGGTCCTCGAAACGCTCGAATCCATAGGACGCACAGACCGAGCCCTTGGGCATCTTGATCAGCCTGATGGAAATCTCCACCTTGATGCCCATGGCGCCGGTGTCCGACAGGAACAGTCCGGTCAGGTCTGGGCCGTAATAGCGATTGAAGGGCACGTCGCCACGGTTGGCCCGCGCACCAGTCTTGATGACCGAGCCGTTGCCGAGCACCGTGCAGACGCTCAGGACGCTCTCCGCGACGGGGCCGTAGGTGCCGGAGCCAAAGAACATGCTGCCTTGGGAGACCGCGCCGCCCACGGTCGCATGGACCCCGGATACCGGTCCGAAGTAGGGCGTCCGAAGACCGCGTTCGGCAAGCGCCTCGTAGAGCGTCTTCCAGGTGCATCCCGCCTCGGCAGTCACGTACATGTCCGTCGCGTTGATCTCAACGATCCGGTTCAAGCCGCGCAGGTCCACGATGACGGACTGGGAATGCTTCGGGGTATACCCCATGGTGTAGGACATCCCGCCGCCGCGTGGAACGAGCGCAACGCCGAATTCGACCGCCATGCGGGTCAGGGCCACCACCTGATCGGTCGTGGTGGGACGCGCGACCGCCGTGGCAACCGGGCCGGACCACATCAGGTCCATCGAATAGAACCGGAGCTCAGCAGGGTCGGAAACGACTCCTTCCGCACCGAGCTCGTTTCTGAGTGCGTCAAGGAGGGATGAAGTCAACGGCACGGCATTCATGCGGCAGGGTTCCTCGCAGAAGATTACGGGCTTCGGAGCCAGACGGGATGCTTCGATTACGCTCTCAGGGCCGCCCCCGGCCGTCCAATTGCTTTGGCAGGGACTTTCATGACCGCCGGGCATGCTTCCCGCGCTTTGACCGACTTCGTATCATCTGCCGGCATCAGCATCCAAGCGTGGGGGACCAGGGCCATGAATCCATTCCTCAAGGGGTTGACTCCGCCGATCGTGGGTCATGTGGATCCGGCTTTCCGGCGGGTCCGTGAAGTCTTCGAAGCCAATTTTTACGAGCGAGGTGAGGACGGAGAGGTTGGCGCCACCTGCCACGTCATGGTCGACGGGCGGACGGTCGTCGATCTCTACGGCGGCTACGCCGAACCCGAGGCCGGTCGCCTCTGGCAGCGCGACACCATCAGCTGCTCCTGGTCCGTGGGCAAGGCCGCGCTGACCACGCTCGGGCTCATGCTGGTCGACCGTGGCGTACTGGACCTTGACGAGCCGGTCTGCACGTACTGGCCGGAGTTCGGCCAGAACGGCAAGGATGGCGTGTTGGTCAGGCACTTCTTCGACCATCGCTGCGGCGTCTCGTACGTGGATACCCCGCTGCAGGAGGGCGACCTCTACGACTGGGACACGATGGTGCGCGCGATCGAACAGACCTCGCCGAACTTCCCACCCGGCAGCAAGGAGATGTACCTGAACATGACGCACGGCTACCTGCTGGGCGAACTGTTCCGGCGCGTCAACGGCGGTCGCAAGCTCGCGCAGTACCTGCGCGAGGAGCTTTCAGGTCCTCTGGATCTCGACTGGCAGTTTGCGCTGTCGGATGCCGACATCGCGCGCACTGCGAAGGTTTACCAGAAGACCCCGGCGGGGATCATGCAGATGGTTACCGCGAATCCGGACACCGTCTTCGCGAAGAGCATGCGCGGCTTCCGGCTCGACGAGGACTTCAATTCACTGGCCTGGCGCAAGGCGCAGATCGGCTCGGGCAGCATCCACGGCAGTGCACGCTCACTCGCTCGCATGTGGGCCGCGTTGGTGCGCGGTGGCGAGCTTGAGGGCAAACGAATCATGCGCCCGGAAACAGCAGCACTCGCCACGCGCGAAGTCGTCCGGGGAACAGACGAAATCCTCGGCGTCCCGATTCGCTTTTCGACGGGTTACGAGCTGAACTGCCCGCCGGCGCATCCAATGGGACCCAACCCCAATGCGTTCGGCTTCTGGGGCGCGGGCGGCGTATTCGGTTTCGCCGATCCGGGCACCCTGCTCTCCTTCGGCTACGCACCGAACTTCATGCACCCGGCGCTGGAGCTCGGCCCGCGCGGAGGCCCGCTGGTCGAGGCGGCGGTCGATTGCGAGTCGAGGGCCGGCGCGTGAACCTGACGACACCGGTACGCCGCGTCACCATCTTCTGTCGCGACGCGGAAGCGTCGCTCGAATGCTACAGGGACATGCTCGGTTTCACGGTGATCGAGGACAAGCGTATCAGCGGACCGGCCATCGGCCGAATGGTGGGCCTTGCGGACTGCACGATGCGGATTCTCCACCTTCAGTCCAGTTCGGCGCCCGATGGTCTTATCGGCTTGTACTCGATCGAAGAAGGGAAACCGGCCGAGGTTCCGCGGCCGGATCCCACTTCGATCAAGCTCGGCCAGGTGGTGGTAGTCCTCTACACCGATCACATGGATGTGCTCGAGCCCCGGATTCGAGAACGCCGGTACACCGTGGTCAGCCCCTTGAAGCGGTACGTAAAGGAACAACCCAGCGCCTATACCCCCGTCGGCACGTACTCCGAAGTAATCTTCCTGGATCCTGACGGCGTAGCGGTGAACGTCGTTCAGCACGAACCCATCCCGGCGTCGTAGCCGCCTCGGATCCCCGTCATAGCGTACCGCGGCTGGAAGCGTGCGAGCGCTTGCGGGTCGGGGATCTCGTGAGGCACGAACACGCTGACGAACGGGCCTGGCGGCAACTTCGCCAGCGCCGCTTCGAGTTCTTCGCGGCTCATGATGGAAGCGGCACGCGCCCGCGGACGGAGATCCTTTTGTGCACGGCGACCTCCAGGATCGCGGTCGCCGAGGCCGAATGCCGGCGCACCGAGCCAGGTTTCTGCGTCGGCCTGGTCACCGAACACCTCGATCGCCTTCGCCAGCAGTTCGGCGAACTGCAACGGCGCTGAAGCAGCTCGCGCGCTGACAGCGTCAGCCTAGGAACCCGAGATTCCGCGTCGTGAAATTGCCGATGCTGGGCGCGACCTTCGGCAGATCCGCATCCTGGACGCCGAACCAGCTCGCCAATGTCGCAGCGTATTGATCCGAGGAAATTGACGGGATCAGGCGCCCGCCGCCGACGTCGTCAGGGCCGTTGATCGTCAAGGAAGGATAGCGGCCATAGATGTTCCGGCCCCGCACGGCGCCGCCGACGACCAGTTGCACACCACCCCAAGCGTGGTCTGATCCGTCGCCATTCGAGGTGAGCGTACGGCCGAAGTCGGAGTGCGTGAACAGGGTCGCACTGTTATCCATGCCGATTTCAGTCAGGGCGTCGTAGAAGGACGCGACTGAGGCGCTGATGTTGCCGAGCAGTCCCGGCTGATCCGCGAACAGATCGTCGTGCGTATCGAACCCGCCAGTGGAGACAAAGAAGATCTGCCGCGACATCTGCAGGCTGGCGCGCTGGTCGATCAGCTTCGCGACTGTGCGCAGTTGCTGCGCCAGCGGCGACAGCGCCACGCCGGCGTTCGGCAGCGCCGCGAAGTTGCGCCCGGCAGCGACCGCCGCGCTCACCCGGTCCGCGAACTGCGATGCGCGTTTCTGCACGCTGGCGAAGCCGCGCTCGTAGACCGTGCCATAGCTGCCACTCGCGATCGCGTCGAAGGCGTTACGGCGCGCGAGGCCTATGCCCGTCGTGCCGAATCCCTGGAACTGGACGGGGCCGGTCGCGCCCATCACATAGGGCGCCGCAACGGCACCCGCCTGGAAGAAAGTCTGCCCCGCCAGCGAGACGTTCAGCGCCAGCTGCTGCGATCCTGTCTGGCTTGCGAGCACATCGGCGACGCGCCCGCCCCAACCTGTCTTGGAAGGCAATTTGCCACGCAGGCTGTGCCACTGATCCTGCTGGTCGTTGTGCGAGAACAATTGCGGCGGCAGATCCCAGCCCGCGGTCCGGTACTGCGTCTTGGTGGTCGGCTTGATGAGCGGTCCGACGTTCGCCATCACCGCGGCCTTGCCGTTGTTGAACAGCGTCTGCATGCCCGCCATGCTGGGGTGGATACCGTAGGTGGCGCCATTCGGATCTGGCGTCATCGAATTGAGCGGCAGCAGCGAAGCCTGCGGAATCGCCAGCCCCGATCCGACGCCGATCGCACCACCGCGCGAGGCGGAGTAGGCGTTGTACTCGGCGGCGCTCGTCGGTACGACCATGTTCCACGAGTCGTTGCCGCCGAACTGGAACAGACAAACCAGCGCTTTGTAGTCAGCGAACCCACCGGTGCCGGCAACCTGAGCGTAGACGGTGCCGGGGGTGCGGCCGAAGGCATAGGCAACTCCGCCTGCGGCGGCAGCGCGGAGGAATTTGCGACGGTTGCGATCCATGGGGTGTCTCCTGTCGCTCAACGCTGCAGCGCGAATTCGGGCGAGATGGCGATGAAGTAGATGGCGTCGGTAACCCGCGTCGTCAGCGCAGCGGTCGGATTCGTCGCCGGCACCGGCGTGCGATCGATCTGCGCCTTCGCCTCCGTCTTCAGGGTTGCGGACATCTGGCCCGTGCCGCCGAGCAGCTTCTCCGCGACCCGGTTGATCAACGTCTCGGAGTCCGCCGCGATCGCAAGTTCGTCCGTGGTGGTGATGAACATCCGGTCTGCGTTGAACGTCGCGCCAGCCGCCTGTACCTGCGTGTACAGCTGGGGCTGCTGCCAGAAAAAGTTTGTGACCTGGGTGTTCAGGTATTCGGTCGCGAGCTGCAGCTCCGGCGACACCAGGTTCTGGTCCGCGATCTCGCCGGGAGGTGCATAGAACGGACTGAAGAAATTGAACACCGACGGCGACTGGCTCGGCCCTTGGCCGAACACTGCCGTGACGCCACCGGCGAAGTTCACGGCCGCACCGAGCTTGACCACGCCGCCCGTACCGTTCGACTTGCCGCCGTAGGCGCGCCAGAACTGCGTCAACCGCAGCAGCGGCTCCTTGACCTTGCCGGCGGTCGTGGTGGCGGTGCCGGCCGGCGCGTTGCGCGCCTCGGTGTCGAGCAGGATCGCGCGCACCACCGCCTCGAGGTTGCCGCGCTTGCCGTTGCCGTCGTTGTTGAACTTCTCGGCGGCGCGCTGCACGTAGGCCGGCGACGGATTGCTGGTCACCAGCTTCTGGATCAGCTGTTTCGAGATGAACGGCCCGACGTTCGGGTGGTTGAAGATGTTGTCTAGCGCATCCTGCAGGTCCTTGGCGCCGGTCTGGTTCGCCGGGATCGTCGTGAGCGCGGCGCCGGTGTAGCTGAGCACGCGCTTCGTACCGGTCTCGTGCTGCTCGGCGTAGAACTGCATCGGCTTGATCTGGTTGTAGCCGGGCAGCGGCTGCGGCTGCGGCCGGGTGTTCGCGAACGTGCAGGTCGGCGTCGTCGTCGGGCAGGCCCACCTCCAGCCCGTGAACACCCGCGCAAAGCCCTCGATGATGTCCTGATTGTAGGTCGAGATCGGCTGGTTGCTCGCGTCACGCTTCGTGGAGCCGTCGATGTTCAGCTCGACCAGGCCGATCGCCATCAGCTGCATCACCTCGCGCGCGTAGTTCTCGTCGGGGCGCAGGTTCGTGCCGGCGATTGCTTTCTGGTTGCCGAGCATCGAAAGGTAGACGCCCATCGCCGGGTGCAGCGTCACTTCCTCGAGCAACTTGCGGAAATCACCGAGCGCGTCGCGCGCCAGCATGTCGTAGAAGTCCGCAGTTGCATTTGGCAGGTTCTGCAGCGCGCCGATTTGCGACACCACGAAGACCTGCGACAGCGCCCAGGCCACGCGCTGGCGCAGCTGGTCCGGGCCCTTGAGCGTGTTGTCGAACCACTTCTCGACCCGCGGCGCGTTCAGCGAAGCGAGGTTGAAGCCCATGGGCAGCGGGTTCGGGTAGGCCGCCTCCACTGTCGGCAGCAGCGTCGAGACCGGCTTCGCAACCTCCGCGTCGACCCAGCGCGTGTATGAGTTGGTGTTGTCGCCCAGCGAGATCAGGCGGGTGGCCTCGGCCTCGGTCGCGCCGAAGCTGGCCTGGTTCAGGAAGCGGAACGCTTCAGCCTTCGCGACTGGGGGATTGGTGGCCACGGGAGGCGGCGTGGTCGTAGTGCCGCCGCCACCGCCACCGCCACAGCCGGCGAGCACCAGCAGCAAGGCCGCGGAGGCCGCATGGACGCTGCGCGCAAGATCTTTCATCGAGAGCCCCCTGCCGAACCCACCTACCGGAGTGTAGGCCGAATCAAAATGTTGTCGCCACCACGATCAACGTCGAACGCGCCGGTTCGTTGACCTCGGGTCGGCAATATGTCGCCCCCTCGGGCTGCTGGCTCCCCGGTTGCCGACGCGCTCAGCCGTACCGTTCCGCCGACATCAGGTCGAGCCGCTGCTCGAAATCATGCGGGCCGGGCAGCAGCACGCAGCCGAGCGGCACCTCTTCCGGACCGAGCTGGCGCGCGGCGAAACCGCCGATCCAGATCTCGCACTTGCCGCGCAGCGCGCCGGCGAGCTCCTGCAACTGCTCCATCACCGGCACGTAGTTCTCGGGCATCACCAGCGAGATCAGGACTGCGCGTGCATCGACCTCGAGCGCGAAACGCGCGATCTCGTTCGCCGGCAGGTCGGCGCCGAGGTAGTGCGTGTGATAGCGACGTGTCGCTGCGAGCCAGCTGCACATCAGGATGCCGAGCTCGTGCCGTTCGCCCGATAGCGTCGCGAGCACCAGGCAGGGGCCGTTGTCGGCGCGCAGATAGCCGCGCGACACGGAAATCACGAGGCGGCGGACGATGTCCGTGACCATGTGTTCCTGCGCGATCGACACCACGCCGCGATGCCAGCGATCGCCGATTTCGCGCACCAGCGGCACGATCACGGTGTGGATCACTTCATTCGGCGGCAGCAGTGCGATCGCCGAGGTCAACGCCTCTTCTACGCCACTCGGGTCAGAGTGCTCCGCGGCGTCGATCGCGCGATCGACATAAGGCTGGCCGCGCGCGACGCCCTGGCGCGCCTCGCCGCCCGAGGTCGCGACCAGCTTGGCCAGTTCGTCCTCGGGCAGGTTGGCGAGACGGCTGATCGTGTGACCGAGCTCGGTGGCCGAGCGCAGCAGGCGCAGCCGCGCCACGTCAGAAGCGGAGTAGGTGCGGCGGCCCGAGGAATCGCGCATCGGGCGGACCACCTCGTACCGGCGCTCCCAGGCGCGCAGCGTTTCGACGGTCAGCCCGGTCGCCTGGGAAACCGCCTTGATCGTGAAATGACTGAATGGTCCAGTCATCCGAGCCCTGAAGTTGTCCATGTTTTGTACAGTTTTCTCATGTACAAAAGCTTGACAGACTTTCCGGCCGCTGTCATCATCACCTCTCCTGATTCAGACACGGCACGTCGCAGGAACGCGGTGCGCCTTCCCGGAACCCCAGTAAGGAGTAAATATCATGAAGACCATTTCCCTGACGAAGGCCGCCGTTGCCGCCGCGTTGTTGAGCTTTTCGGCGATGACAGCCACTGCTGACACCTTCGAGAACAAGAGCAACGATGTTCTGGCCGTTGCCAAGCACCAGGGCAACTTCACGACCTTCGCGAAGGCCATCGAAGCCGCCGGCCTGCAGGACGCTCTGACCGCCCAGGGCCCGATGACGATCTTCGCACCGACCGACGCAGCGTTCGCCAAGCTGCCGGCGGCCGATCTCGAGGCGCTGATGCTGCCCGAGAACAAGGACAAGCTCGTCAAGATCCTGACCCATCATGTGGTGGCCGGCAAGGCGCTGGAGACGGAAGACCTGAAGCGTACTCGTGGCGTCACCTCCGTCTCGGGCGACGACCTGAAGGTCGAGCTGGTGCGCGGCCGCGTGCGCGTCGATGGTGCCCGCGTTACCGGTGACTACGATGCCGCCAACGGCACGATCGTCGCCGTCGACACGGTGCTGCTGCCGAACTGAGTCGATCGAGACCCGTTTTCGGTCATGGATGATCGTCCGGACAAGGATCGTCCGGAGTAAGGAAACACAAGGTCCATGGATGCCGGGACGGGCAGATGCCCGCCCCGGCTGGGACCCACCCGCCGCCGGCGACCGATTGTTACGATGCCGCGAGTCGTACCGCGGATCGCCACCTTGTTCACCACCACGACAGTCGGCAGCCTGCCGAAACCCGACTGGCTCGCAGAGCCGGAACGCCTCTGGGCGCCGTGGCGCCTCGAGGGCGAGGCGCTGCAACGCGGCAAGGAGCGTGCGGCACTCGAATGGCTGCGCGAGCAGGAGTCCGCCGGCATCGACATCGTCGGCGACGGCGAGCAATTCCGCGTGCACTTCGTGCACGGCTTCCTCGAACGGCTCGAGGGCATCGACTGGAACCTGAAGACACCGATGGGCATCCGCAACAACCGCTATGTCGCGGAAGTGCCCACGGTGACCGGCCCGCTGCAGCGCCGGCACGCGGTGCACGTCGCCGATGCGGCATTCATGCGCGCGAATACGCGCCACGCGCTCAAGATCACGCTGCCCGGCCCGATGACGATCTGCGACACGCTCGCGGACCGGCACTACGGTAACCGCGCGCGAATGGCGATGCGGTTCGCCGAACTGCTGAACGCCGAGGCGCTCGAGATCGAGGCCGCCGGCGCCGACGTGATCCAGTTCGACGAGCCGGCGTTCAACGTGTTCCTGGAAGAAGTGCGCGACTGGGGCCTGCCCGCGCTCGAGCGCGCGCTGCGCGGCCTGAAGTGCACGACGGTCGTGCACATCTGCTACGGCTACGGTATCGAGGCCAACATCAAGTGGAAGCAATCGCTCGGCGACCAGTGGCGCCAGTACGAGCAGATCTTCCCGTGGATCAACGCGAGCAGCGTGCAGCAGGTATCGCTGGAGTTCGCCGGCTCGCGCGTACCGCACGAGGTGCTGCGCCGCCTGCCGGACAAGCAGCTGCTGGTCGGCGCGATCGAAGTGCTGCCGGGCAAGCTCGAGACGCCGGAGGAAGTGGCGCACAACATCCTCGAGGCCACGCGCCACGTCGATTCGGGGCGGCTGCTGCCCTGTACGAACTGCGGCATGGCGCCCCTGTCGCGTGAGCTCGCGATCGGAAAACTGCGTGCGCTCGGCGCCGGGGCGGCATTGGCGCGCGCGCGCCTGTAAGCTCGCGGGCGGTCGACCCGCGCAAGGCTGCTCCATGGACCTCGAACTCCGCGACAAGAACGTCCTGATCACTGGCGCCTCGGGCATGCTCGGCGCCGCCGCGGCACGCGCGCTGGCCGCGGAAGGCGCGCGGCTCGCGCTGTTCGGCCGCGATCCCACGAAGCTCGAGCCGCTGGCGGCGGAGCTGCGCGGCCTCGGCGCCCCGCAGGTGGCGGTGATCCCGGGCGATCTTGCGGACGCCGCCTCGACCGATGCCGCCGTCGCACAGGCGGCCGCCACGCTCGGGCCGCTCGACGTGCTGGTCGCCGCAGCCGGCGCCGCGCAGGGCGGCCTGTTCTGGGAGATCGACGACGCGGCCTGGCGCCGCCATCTCGAGGCCAAGCTGTTCGGCACGATTCGGGTGCTGCGCGCCGTCGCGCCGCGGATGGTCGAGCGGCGTTCTGGCCGGATCCTGCTGATCGTCGGCAATTCCGCGAAGTATCCGGAGCCGCGGATGATCCCGGGCGCCGTGGCCAACTCCGGCCTGCTCGCGATCGTGCGTGCACTGGCGGAGGAGCTCGGTCCTCACGGCGTCGTGATCAACGCATTGAACCCCGGCCCCGTGCGCTCGTCCCGCTGGGACGCGCAGATGCGCGCCATCGCCGAGCGCGAGGGCGGCACCGCCGCCGAGGCGGAAGAACGGTTCCTGTCGAAAGCCGCGCTGCGCCGCATCGCGACGCCCGAGGAGGTCGCCGCGCACGTCGCCTTCCTCGCCTCGCCGCGCGCCGCGCACCTGACCGGCACCTCCGTCACGATCGACGGCGGCACGGTGAAGACGCCCTGAACCCGGCTGCAGCCGCCGCAGTGACTGCAGAGCCAATGCGGCCCCTCTCCACCCAAGGTACAGCGACATGACTGACCAACTCGGTTTCCGCGGACGCATCGCGATGGTCGTCCCTTCGACCAACACCAGCTGCCAGCCCGAGTCCGAGCTGCTGCGCGTGCACGGCGTCACCAACCACACCGGCCGCATCAGCATCAAGGAGCGCCCGCTGACGACCGAGCAGGCGTTCATGGAGCACGTGCAGGCGATGCGAGAGGGCATGCGCGCCGGCATCGACCAGGTCGTGACCTGCCGGCCGACGCACGTGATCATGGGCGTCGCGCTCGAGGCGTTCTGGGGCGGTGTCGCGGCCGCCGACGAGCTGCAGGCCGAGCTCGCGCAGCGCGCCGGCGTCGGCATCTCGATGGGATCGACCGCCACGGTCGCGGCGCTGCGGCGCTGCGGCGCGAAATCGATCGCGGTGCTGACGCCGCACCAGCCGCGCGGCGACGAGCAGGTGCGCACCTACTTCGAGCAGGCTGGCTTCGAGATCAAGCGGCTGATAGGCCTGAAGTGCCCCTCGCCGGTGATGATCGCGCACACCACGCCGAAGCAGGTCACCGACGCGCTGCGCGAGCTCGAGGGCGACGACGTCGACGCACTGGTGCAGGTGGGCACGAACCTGGCCGCGATCAGGCTCTGCGCCGCAGCGGAACTGTGGTTCGAGAAGCCGGTGCTCGCGATCAACGCAACCACCTACTGGGACGCGCTGCGCCGCTCGGGCATCGACGACAAGGTCTACGGCTGCGGCTCGCTGCTCGAGCGCTTCTGAGGGAACGGATGGATACATGAAGATGGAAGCGTCCCCTCCTGGTTCCGACGAAGACCGCGTGCTGATCGCCGGTGGTGGCCCCGCCGGCATGGCCGCGGCGCTGTTCCTGAGCTCGCAGGGCGTGCCGGTGACACTGCTCGAGCGCAACCGCGAGCCGCACGACGATCCGCGTGCCGCGACCTACCACCCGCCGTCGCTGGAGATGCTCGAGCCTTCCGGCGTCACCGACGAACTGCATCGCGTCGGCATCGTCGCGCGCAAGTGGCAGTACCGCGACCGGCGCGAAGGCCTGGTCGCCGAGTTCGACCTGCAGGTGCTCGAAAACGACACGAAATACCCGTATCGCCTGCAGTGCGAGCAGCACAAGCTAGTCGCGATGATGGAGAAGCGCGTCGGCGGGTCACCGCTCGCGACGATCCACCATGATGCGGAAGTGGCCGAGGTGCGCCAGCACGAGACCGGCGTCGAGGTCGTGACGCGCGATGCCGCGGGCCGGCAGGCCACGCTGCGCGGCCGCTGGCTCGTTGGCGCCGACGGTGGCCGCAGCGTCGTGCGCAAGTCGCAGGACATCGGCTTCGAAGGATTCACCTGGCCCGAGCGTTTCCTGGTCGTCACCACCACTTTCGACTTCGCGACACTCGGCTTCGCCTACAGCAACTACACGATGGACCCGATCGAGTGGACCGCCTCGTTCAAGGTGCCGGGCGAGGACGGGCGCGGCATCTGGCGCTGCGTGTTCCCGACCCGCGCCGACGAGGATGAGGCCGCGCTGCTCGATTTCGGCCGCGCCGCCGAAAGGCTCGCGGGCTTCGTGCCGCAGAGCCGCGCCGCGAAGGTGATCCACACCAACCTCTACGCCGTGCACCAGCGCGTCGCCACCACCTATCGCCGCGGCCGCGTGCTGCTCGCGGGCGACGCCGCGCACGTCAACAATCCGCTCGGCGGCATGGGCCTCAACTTCGGCCTGCACGATGCACACAGCCTCGCGCAGCGCCTCGCGAAGATCTGGCGCGGCGAGGCCTCGACCGACCTGATGGACCAGTACGACCGCCAGCGGCGCGCGGTCGCCGAGCAGTACCTGCAGGGCCAGACAATCGCCAACAAGCAGACGCTCGAGGAGCGCGACCCGGCGAATCGCGCCGCGCGCCAAGCCGAGATGCGCGCGCAGGCGGCGGATCCAGAGCGCGCCCGCAAGTTCCTGCTGCGCACCTCGATGATCGAGGGCCTGGCGGCGGCGGCGGCGATCGCCTGAGCCTGCGGACCGTTTGTCTATCCCATCGCTCACCCAGCAATGGCGGTTTGACCACTTCCAACGGCTGTTACTATCCCGAGATACTGACACCGGTAGCAGCGCGCGCCGCGCAGCTTTGCCCGTCTCCGTTGAGCATGCGTGGCCGCGAGCGCCGAATCGAGGTCCGTTGCCGCTTCTGGTCGTAGGCCGCTCAGATTGAGGATCGCCATGGCACGCAGGCTCTCGCGCAGACGAACTCTACAGTTGCTCGGTGGCGCGGGCGTCGCCGCCGGCATCGGCGCCGCGCTGCCGCGCCCACTGTACGCGGCGCCGGAGCGGCGCCTCGACGCGGTCGTCGTTGGCGCCGGCCTCTCCGGCCTCTATGCGGCGCTGCTGCTCGAGGAGCAGGGGCTCGAAGTGCAGGTCGTCGAAGGCCGCCAGCGTGTCGGCGGGCGCGTCTACACGCTGATGACGGTGCCGGGTGGCGTCGAGGCCGGCGGCGAGGTCATTGGCGCCTCATATGCCCGCATGATCGACACCGCGCGCAAGCTCAAGCTGGAACTGCACACACCCCAGTGGCTGGCACCGCCCGCCGGCTGGATGTACCACATCGCCGGTCAGAGGGTGCTCAAGGACGAATGGGCTGCGAGTGCCGTAAACCCACTGTCTGGTGAGGATCGCAAGATCCTGCCGGAGCGATTGCTGTCAACGCTGATGTACCGCGACGCCCCGATCCGCGACCATTCGCTGGACGCGTGGCTAACGCCCGAGTTCGCGCGCTGGGACATTCCGGCCACGGATTATCTTCGCGCCAAGGGCTACAACCCGGAGACGATCCGGCTCGCTGGCGTCGTCGTTCACACCGATCGCCTGTCGAACACGTCGGCGCTGCACGAGATGCGCCGCTACCACGTCGGCGACTCTAGCCGCGGCAACCTCACGGCGGGCGGACAGCGATCCGAGAGCCTGCAGGTCAAGGGCGGGAACTCGCGCATGCCTGAAGCGATGGGACGTTCCCTGAAGCGTGGCGTGCTGCTTGGCAAGGCTGTGTTTGCGGTCGAGAGTCGCAACGACGGCGTGGACGTCCGCTGTACCGACGACTCGAGCTACGGCACACGCTTCGCCGTAGTCTCGATGCCGATGCCGCGCCTGCGCGACGTGATGTTCGATCCGGGACTGCCAGAACCACTCGCCTCTGCGGTGCGCGAGATCGAGTACGGGCTGTCGCTCCAGGTGCACATGCGCTTGCGGGAATCCTACTGGGAGAAGGACGGCCTGCCGGCAAGCATGTGGACTGACACGGGCATCGAACGGTTCACGCCGCTCGATCGCGGGCCCGACGGCGGCGTCTCATCGGTGATCGCGTTCATCAACGGCGTCGAGGCGCGGCGCTTTGCGTTCATGACCGACGCACAGTGCTTCGAGTACGTCGCCGCCGTCGCCGCAAAGATCCGCCCATCAACCAAGGGGCAGCTGGAGCTGATCACGATCCAGTCCTGCGCGCGCGATCCATTTGGGGCCGGCGACTGGGTCTACTGGCAGCCGGGCCAGGTCGTCAAGTACGGCAACCATATGCGGGACGGTCTCGACCGCGTCCTGTTCTGCGGTGAGCACACCGCCATCATGCAGCGCGGCATGGAGGGTGCGTTCGAGTCGGGCGAGCGCGCAGCGCTGGAGGTACTTTCCCGTGTCTGAATTCCCAGCGCGCCATTGCGGCGCATCTCGTCAGGGGTGGATGTCCTGGATTCGCTCGGCGGTGGCGCTCATCGCCATCTCCGCCACGACGCACGCGCTCGCCGCCCAGCCCAACGACCCGAACGCCCGCGACCTCGTGCAACTCACGACCTGGTTCGAGGGCACGTTCGACAACCAGGAGCAGGCCTGGTTCGAGACCGAGGGTCGCGCGAAGGCGCCGCCGGCAGAGAAGCACGAGCGCATGCACGCCGTACATCGCCGCGTGTCGCTCCCGGCCTTCGGGGCCCACGTTTTCTACATCGAGGAGTACCTCGATGACGACCCGGAGAAGGTGTTCCGTCAGCGGCTCGCCAGCTTCGAGTCGGCGCTCGAGCAGGGCATCCGAATGAAGCTCTGGTTCTTCAAGGACGCCAAGTCGGTGCTTGGTGCGCACGAGGACATCGCCAGGGTCGCCAACCTGACGCCGGATCAAGTGACGACGTTGCCCACCTGCGACGTGTACTGGCGGGCCGAAGCCGACCAGTACGTGGGAGCCATGCGCGAGAAGGCCTGCGTTCTCGGTCAGGGCGCCGACCGGCGCTATTCCCAGCACGACCTGATCCTGTCGGCCACCAAGTACTGGCGCGTCGATCGCACGTTCAACCTGACCACGGGCGCCGTGGCGGTCGGCAACCCCACCGGCGTGCCGCACAAGATGAATCGCGCCAAATGGTTCGATTGCACGGTGAATTCGTATGGCGAGAACTACCTGAAGGGTCCTTCTCCCGACGACCAGACCCTCACCGGTCAGCGTCTCCACAGCCAGGGCGGAGCCATCCGGTTCGCTCGCAAGGCCGATGGCAAGAACTACATGCTGCGCCTTCGCGACAAGGAGTATCCGTACTATGAGAAACGTCCGGACTTCATGTTTCTCTCCGTACGCGAAGGCGACCGTCCTTTCATCGCGTATTCGCTGCATGATCCCGATGCGAAGTTCATCGGCATGAATCTCGGCTGGATGAGCGTCGTGTGCGAACGCACTGAGCCGCCCCAGCGGTAGGGGGATCCCGCTTCGAGCCAGGCTCTTCGTTTGCGGTCGCGATGGCCCGAGTACACTTCGTCACACCATCGCCAGATGGTTGATCGCTGGAGCCGCCAATGCCCGCATCGCCCGATGACGCAACCCGGAGCTTCGCGCTCGACCGCCGCCAGTTCCTCGCTGCCGGCGCGGGCGTGGTGGTCGCGCGTCGGCTGAGCGCGGCGCCGCGTCCTGAGGGCGGAACCGACGTGCTGGTGATCGGCGCCGGACTATCCGGCCTCAACGCGGCGCTGCTGCTGGAGGAGCAGGGCCTGCGGGTCACGGTTCTCGAGGGCCGCAAGCGGGTTGGCGGCCGGATGTTCACTCTCGATGAAATACCGGGTCGCCCAGAGGGCGGCGGCAGCCTGCTCGGCCCGCGTTATGCACGCGCGCTGGACCTCGTTGGTCGCTTCAAGGTCCGTCTCGCGCCTGCCAGGCCGCGTACCGAACCCGTCCGCGGCGAGGTCATGCTGAACGTTCGGGGTCAGAACATTTTGCTCGAGGACTGGGCCCGCTCGCCGCTGAATCGCCAGCCCGAGCGCTTGCGCGCGCTCGCACCCTGGGAGGTCTACTTCCAGGAACTGCCCGGCCTGAACCCGATGCGCAACCTCGGCGACTGGCGCGATCCCGCCTTCGCCGCGAGCGACCTGCCGATGCAGCAGGTGCTGGAGCGTGCCGGCTACGAACCCGAGGCGATACAGCTCATGCAGTCGAACTCGAGCTACGGCAACGATTTCTACACGCTGTCGGCGCTGCACCTGTTCCACTACTTCACCTGGCAGAAGCTGCAGCAGGTGGAGGGTCCGCGGGTCAGCTGCGCGGACGGCAACCAGCGCCTCCCGGAGGCGATGGCGCGCGCGCTGCGCGGCGAGGTCTTGCTCGACAGCCCCGTGGCTGCGCTGCGCTCAACGCCGACGGGAGTCGAGGCGACCTGTGCAAACGGGCGCCGGTTCAAGGCCCGGTTCGCGCTCTGTACGCTGCCTGCGCCGGTGCTGCGGACGCTGAAGCTCGACCCGCCGCTGCTCGGCGAGCAGGCAGACGCGGTCTTGAACCTCGGCTATCACAAGACCTTCCAGGTCCATTTTGCATTCAAGCGCCGCTTCTGGGACAGCGACGGCCTGCCGCCCTCGATGTGGACTGATTCGCCGGTCGGCCGTTTCAATGCGCTGAAAGACGCCGACGGCAAGGAGATCGTCTGCTTCCTGGCCTATGCGAACGGCCACAACGCCGCGCGGCTCGATCGCCTGCCGCCCGACGAGGCCGCGCAGCTGGTGCTCGCCGAACTTGCGGCGATGCGCCCGTCGACGCGCGGTGCGCTCGAGGTGCTGCGAGTTTGGTCGATGCAGAACGATCGCTACGCCGGCGGTTCCTATGCGACCTGGGCGCCGGGGCAGGCCGAACGCTTCACCCGTGGGCTGATCCAGCCCTGGGGTCGGGTGCACTTTGCCGGCGAGCACACCGCGCTGCTGTCGCGCGGCTTCGAAGGCGCGCTGGAATCGGGCGAACGCGCCGCGCTCGAACTGCTCGAACGCGCCGAGGGTTAAACCGGTCAGACCCGGCCCGCTTGATGATCTGCAGCAGAGAAACTAAGGTTACTTCAATTATCTGCCGACGAAGTGCCCCATGGCCCGGAAACTCCCGCCGCTGAACGCACTGCGCGCCTTCGACGCATCGGCGCGACACTCGAGTTTCAGCCGAGCGGCAGAAGAACTCTGCGTCACGCCGGCCGCCGTCAGCCAGCACATCAAGCAGCTGGAGCTGTACTTCGGGCAGGAGCTGTTCGAACGCCGGCCGCGCGGCGGGCTCGAGCTCACCGAGGCGGGACGCGCCTGCATCCCCGGCATCCGGCAGGCGTTCGAGCTGCTCGTCGACAGTTGCGCGCGAATCACCGCGCTGGCCGATCCCGATCGCGTCACCCTGCTCGTGTCGCCGTCGCTGACGGCCAAGTGGCTGGTGCCGCGGTTGCATCGGTTTCACTCGGCCAACCCGCTCATCGACGTGCAGATCTGGGCGAACGTGACCGGCCGTTACCACGATCCGCACGACCACGACCTCGCGATCTACTATTCGCCCGGCCCCTACCCCGGGCTGGAGATCACGAAGATCATGTCTGAGTCGGTGTTCCCGGTGTGCAGTCCGAAGCTGTTGTCGGGGCCACACCCGCTGCGCTTGCCGGTCGATCTGCGCCACCACGTGCTGCTGCACGACGAGACCATGCACTCGGTGAGAGATTTCACCGTTCGCGATTTTCCGGGATGGAGCGACTGGCTGGACGCCGCCGGCGTACAGGGCATCGATGCCGCGCGCGGTCCGCGGATCCAGATGTCGAACGTCGTGATCGAGGCGGCCGCGGAGGGCCACGGCGTCGCACTCGGGCGCAGCTGCCTGGTGCTCGACGACGTGCGCAGCGGCCGACTGGTGCGGCCGTTCGCTTTCGATTTTCCGGCAAGATTCGGCTACTACATGGTGCGCCCCTCCGGTGCACTGGAGCGGCGCAGCGTCGCGCTCTTTCACGAGTGGCTGCTGGCGGAAGCGGCGAGCACGGACCGGGCGCTCCAAGAAGCCGTGTCGCGCAACGTGGCCTGAAGACTGCGATCCTGGCCGGCGCGGAACCGGTCAATCCCAGGCGATCGGCTTCGTCAGCGACCCCGGCACGCGACGCTCGGCCTCAGCCACGAAGGCCGTCGGCAACTGCTCCGGCGAGGCGTACTTGCGCCCCGCGCCGCCCTACATCAGGCGTCCGGGCCGCTCGTCCATGCCCATCCACACCATCCAGTTCTGCTCGGTATGCCAGGACGTGCGGCAGACCGCGGAAGACACGTCGGGGTCCTCCAGCTCGCGAAGCGAGGTCTGGTAGCGGTTGATGGCATTGTCGGTGCGCAGGGCGCCGTCGGCGGGACGCACGTACTTCACGCGCTCATCGAGCATCAGCCAGACATCGTCGCCGTTGATGATCCAGGGCAGTATCAGCGGGCGACCGCGCTTGTCCGAACCGAACGCACCGCGAAACGTCGCGCGCGCCACGAGGCCGCTTCTCGTGTAGGTGTAGCCGCCCTGGCCGAGCGTTGCCCAGTGCACGACCTGGTTGGTGCGGCCCGTAAACGGGTTGCGCCACTCGCCCAGGAACGCGCCGGTCTCCAGATCGGTGAAGTAGATCATGCCGCGGAAGCGGGTCTCCTGGGCGCCGTCGCCGACCGCACGAAACCCCGTGACGCGCGCTGCGACAAAGTCGAACAACGGCGTTGCGAGATCGTTGCCGACGGCGCCAAAGATCCGGCCGAACGAGATGGACCAGGTTGCCCGCCCGCTGAGATCGCCCAGGGTCTTGACCAGCGCGACGATGTTGTCGCCGGGATCGCGAAAATCGAGCGAACGCCGCGCTGGCCGCGGCAACCGCGCGGCCCGGTTGTCGCGCGCGACGCGCTCGTCCGCAGCTGCGGTCGCAGCCGCTGGCGCCGATACCGCGGCCCCGAACGCAAGTCCCAGGTGCAAGGCATGACGACGACCAACGGTCATGGCCTGCACCGCGCGCGCAAAGGTGGAAGCTGAGGAATTCTGCACCCGAATCCGGGCGAACGAATAACCGGGATCAGAACCGGTACGACAGTTCGAGCCCAAGCTCGCGGCCACGGGGAATACCCACAAACTGGCACAGCTGGGTTCCACGGTTGGCGGCAGGCAGCGGCGTCTCCGGATAGTAGCAGCCGCTCGATCCGGTTAGCCCCGCGCCAAGCAGCGTGTCCTCGTCGGTCAAGTCCTTGCCGAAAAAGCTGGCATCCCAGGCCCCATCGCCACCGGTCAGCGATATGCGCGCATTGAAGCGCACGACCCCCTCGATCGAGGCGCGGTTCGCAAGGTCGATATAGCGACGGCCGGTATAGAGCGCATCGGCGCGCATCCGCAGACCGAAGCGATCGCCGCCGAGTGGCATGCGGTACTCGGCCGACACGTTGCCGGTCGTGCGCGGCGTGTTGATCGAGGTCTTTCCCTTGAGCGTTTCGCCCGGCAGGAACAGCTGAGGATCCGTGTTGCGGAACGGGCCGATCGCGTCGGAAAACTCGTGACGAGCATAGCCCAGGCCGTAGGTCAGGGAAAACTGGTCAGTGACCTGCCAGCGGCCTTCGAGTTCGGCGCCGTACACGTCGGAGTCACCGACGGCTTGCACGCCAGACAGGAGCTGGGGCTGGGTCTGGCCGGGCGGGCAGACGATGGCACCGGTCACCGGATTGAACGTGCAAAGCGGGTTCGGTACGGCTACCAGCAGCTGCTGCCCGGTCACTTGCTGGTAGAACAGCGAGGCGTTTAGGATCAGTCGCCGGTCGAACAGCGCCGACTTCAATCCCAACTCGAAGTTGTCCAGCTCCTCGGGCGGAATGAACGCGTAGTTGAACGCAGCGGCAGACTGGTTGAAGCGGCCGCTCTTCTCGCCCTTGGAATAGTAGGCGTAGCTGTTCAGGTCTTCGTTGATGCGAAACTGCGCGGTGATGCGAGGCAAGAACGCCGAGTTCTTCGCCGAGCGGTTCACCGGGTTCACTATGGGGCAGGTCGCGGCATCGCAGGCGTCATAGAACACGGTTTCCTGCTGGTAACGCCCCTCGAGCGTCAGCGTCAGACGATCCGTGACGTCGAATGCCACATCGCCGAACGCCGCCTGATTCTCGAATCGTTCGAGTCCCCGCGACCGCCGCACGACGCCGACCGTCACGCCGGGGGAGGCCGCCGCGACACCCCGGTTACGGTTCAGCTCGTCGAAGTAATAGAGACCGGCAGACCAGCGCAGGCGACCTTCGCCCGGCGACGCCAGGCGCAGCTGATGGCTTTGGTTTCGGAACAGTTCCTCGAACGCGGGAGTGAAGCCCGTCTTGGCGGCGCCGGTAACGCCGAGCGGCCCAAAAACCGGGTCGTTGACCTGCGCGCGGCGCCGAAAATCTTCCAGAGCCCAGTACTCCTGCTCGAAGTATCCCCCGCGGTACGACAGCTCGTAGTTGCCAAGCGTCTGCTCGTACAGCAGGGACACGAACTCCCGGCGACGATCGCGCCCGCCTCGATCCGGATAGCTGGCCGGCAGGAAGCCGACGGGGAAACTCGTGGTCACGTCGGTGCCGACGAGGCCTGCGCCAGTGTTCGGAATGTCGCCGTTGATCCACACCGTACCAATACCGGCGCAGGCTGTCGGGCAGCCAGAGGTGATCGGATTCACGGCCGAGATCGTGTAGAGACCGGGAATGTCGTACGGCCGTCCGCCCCAGTCCGTCGGCTGTACGACAGTCGCAAGTGGCGCGCTGTCGCGCTCGAGGTCGAGCGCGTAGCGCAGCTTCAGCGACGCACCGTCGCCAAAACGCGAAAACAACGTGGCGCCGACACTGTCTGTCTTTTCTTCACCGATGCGATCGCCATCCCGTCCCGTATTCGGATAGCGGCCGCCGACCCGGTTGGTCGTCGCGTTGACGGACAGCCACACCGCATCCGCCTTGATCGGCAAGCTCACCTGGCCGGCGTAGAACTGGCTCGAGGCGCTGCCGGAACCATGTCCGGAGAACCTGCCGCGCAGGCTTCCTTCCACCTCGTTGCTGTCAGGTGTCCTGGTGATGTAGTCGATCGCGCCTGAATAGGTTGCGCGACCGTACTTCGCGCTCTGCGGACCCTTGAGGATCTCGACACGCTGCAGCTGCGAGAGGTCGATGCCGGCGAGCTGGCCGCTGACATAGATGCCATCGACGAAGATCGAAAGGCCCTGGTAGCGCTCGTCCGAGGTCTGCGGCGAGAGACCACGCACCACCAGGGCGGTGAGATCGGCGCGCCCGGAACCACTATAGAACGACAGCGAGGGCGAGAACTGCGCGACGTCGCGGGCATCGACGATGCCGCGCTCGATCAGCGCCTCGTTCGACAGCACCGTGATCGCAAGGGGCACTTCCTGCAGATCCTCTTCGCGACCGCGGGCCGTCACCAGCACTTCCTCGAGAGCATCGGATCCGCGGTTGGCCTCACGCGGCTGCGGCTGTTGCGCCTGCACAACGAGTGGCGACAACAGGGATGCCGCGAGGGACGCAGTGCACGCCAGACGGAGCTGCAGAGCACGCCTCGAGTACAGATTGGACTTGGGCATGTCGGACTCCGGAATGTCTGTGGCGGATTGGCTGCGCCCTGAGGGCGAGATCAACTCTATAGCGCATTCAGCCGGGACACCACGGCAACTTTTTATGCGATCAGTCTTAAGAATCTCTGCAGTTGAACCGACAGGACATCCACGTGCAGAGGGCGGCGTGGGCTGCTGCGCAACACTGAAGACGCCCGATCTTCAGCTGCGCTCCAGCACCTCGAGCGCCGCGCGTTCACCCGACTCCATCGCGCCTTCCATGCCGCGCGCCAGCAGCGAGGTGTGTTCGCCGCAGAAGTGCAGGCGCTCGTGCGGCGCGCGCATCGCGGTTGCGAAACGCGTGATCTGCCCCGGCGCCCAGGAAGCGTAGGCGCCGCCCGCGAACGGGGTCTGCTGCCACGACCAGGCCTTCAGCACCCGCAACGCGCCCTTCGCCGCAGGCCGCACGCGCTCGATCTCGCGCACGACGAAGTCGCCTGCCTGCGCGATCGGCATCCGGTCGAAGATCGCCGTGCTGTCGCCGTTGGCGTACTGCATCAGCGAGGAGATGCTGTCGTTGGGCCCGTAGTAGAGCGCGTTGACGCGCTCGAGCGGACCGTCGGACCAGAACGCCGGCGCCATGCCGTCCTTCTCCCAGAACGGCTTCTCGATCGCGAGGTGCACCTGGAACGCGGCATGGTAAGGCAGCGTGGCGACGGCCTCGGCCTGCGCGCCGCGCAGCGGTGCATCGATCTCGACCAGGCGCAGCGCCGGGAACGGCAGCGAACAGACGACGAACTTCGCGCGGTGGCGGCTGCCGTCGCGGCAACGCAGCTCGGCGCCGTCTCCATCCATGGCGATCGCCGCGACCTGGCGCCCCTTCAGCAGGTCGCCCTTGACCGCGCCGGCCATCGCCTCGGGGATCCGCTGGTTGCCGCCGACGATGCTCATCGCGCCACGACCCTGGGAAAGCCTCATCGAGGTGCGCGAGAACGCGAACACGTGGCAGAGCTGCAGCAGCGAGGTCTGCCAGAGGTTGGTGCCGTAGGAGGCGAACTTGTCGGTCAGCCGGATCGTCTCGTCGTTCAGGCCGATCCGGCGCATGTGCGCCGCGATCGGGATGTCGAGATCGGCATGCACGGGCGATTGCCACGAGTCGAGCTCGATCTCGGGCAGGGTCTTCGGCAGGTGATTGAACAACACCTGCCATGGGTTGAGCGTGCGCAGCTCCTGCGGATACGGATTGAAACGATGCGCCGGCCAGTCCTCGAGCCGGATGAACTCGCCGCGGATGTGCAGCATCGTGCCGTCACGCGGCTCGGTGCGCGGGCGTTCCGGCGCCATCTGCACACCGAGGCGCCGCGCAGTATCGAGCAGGCGCGCATACGACCAGCCGATGCCATTGCCGCCGGCCTCGGGCCGTCCCGGCACGTCGTCGAGCGTGTAGAGACGCCCGCCAATTCGCGCGCCGCCCTCCAGTACCGTGACATTCAGGCCTTGTTCCTCGAGCAGCAGGGCCGCATTGAGGCCCGAGAGCCCGGCGCCGATGACCACTACGTCACTGCGGGTGGTCGGCAGTCTCGGCGTGCCGCTGCCAGCGTTCGCCGCAGTGGCACCATTCGCCGATGCAGAGGCAGCCGCAGACGACTCAGCGCGGGCAGCCGGCGGCGCGGCCAGAGCTGCCGTACCGGCTGCAATCAGGCCCAGCGCCTGCCTCCGGGATGTTCGCTTCATGGGCTGACGGGCTCCGTCCCCTCGGGTAGATAGATAACGGCGCGCTCGGTGAACGATCGCGGATTCGCCAGCAGCCCGGGGAACCGGGCCTCGGACCAGTTCCGGATAGACGCTGGCAGCTGCTCGATGCGGCTGGTCTTGGCGCCCGACAGCCGCCAGCGCAGGTAGCCCGGGCGTTCACCCATGCCGAGCCAGCGATAGTACCGACTGCCCCCATAGTAAGCGTATGTGGCCGGCGCGTTGCGCAGCCGCGAATCGGTCAGCGCACTCCATGACGACTTGAACACATAGGTGTCGTAGTTCTCGAGGCCGAAACTGGAATCGAACGTGCACCAGAGCTCGTCGCCATTGACCACCCAGGGCATCACGAACGGGTCGAGGCCGTTGGCCTTCAACGGGTTGCGATCGGGCTTGTCGGGCTCGCGGATGCCGTCGGGCCGGTAGAGCACCGTCAACGGCCCGCCACGATAGTGGCCCGGTTTCACGGTCGCGCCGGTCAGCGGGTTGGTCCATTGCTCGAGCAGCGCGCCCGTGCGCGAATCGGCGAAGAACATGCACGACCAGAAGCGGTGCTCGTAGACGTCGCGAGGCGACAGCCGATAGTAGCTGAGCCGGCAGACGTGGACGTCGAACAGCGGCGTCGCCGCCTCCCCGGTCGCCACGGCGGACACCTGCCCGATGCTCCAGAGGTAGGTCAGTTCCTCGGGATCCAGCGAGCCCATCAGCTTGATCAGGCCGTAGAGGTTGTCGGCCGGACTGCGCACATCGAACGCTCGAGGTGACGCGGTCCGGGTCTGCTGCGCCGCCTGCGCCCACCCCAGCGCGGCGGCTGCGGTCGCGCCCGCGAGACTGCCCTGCAACAACCGCCGTCGATCGATCATGGTAGTCACCCCGGAACAGTGCCGACTGAGGAATCCCGCAGCGAGTATGGACTGCCATGCACGGGCGCCGATCGCGAGTTTTTCTAATTGCTGGAATTAGCCTCTCTGTGGAGCACCGGCCGCGCGATAAGCTAGGATCAGGCGCTGCGAAGCACGCGCCAATCGATAGCCGAGGTACTCATGAAACGCGACGACGGAACCCTGACTCGACGCAAGGCCCTGGCCGCCGCACTGACCTTACCACCGGTTTTGGCTCTGACGGGCCGGGCTGCTGCAGCGACGGGTACACGCAGTTCTCGCTCGCTCGCCGCCGCCATCGCCAAGCTGCCGATCGCCGACCCGGCGTTCAACGTCGCGATGCTTGGCAAGCTGCAGGGCGACGTGTCCGGAAAGGTCCATTACTCGTATGGCCCGGGCCTCGTGTTCGGTCTGGTCCCCGGCGACGGCCCGGCCCTCGCCGACTACGGCCGGCTGCTGTACCGCGTCGACGGCGTGAGCGTGAAGCGGTCGCGCATACTGCCGAATGGCAACGTCCAGGACCGCTCGCGCGGCTGGATGTTTTATCGCGATGCCGAGACCGGCGAATACCTCGACGAGTTTCGCAACCCCTATACGGGCGAGACACTCAAGGTCCCGACGTTCCGTGGCGGAATCAGCGGCAGCGTGATGACGCCAAACGGCCCCGAGATCAGCGCAAACTTCAGCATGGAGAGCACCGTATTCAACAAGCCGGTGCGCCTTGACTGGCGCTTCGCCGGCGGTCAAGCACTAATTTCTCGCCATGCGTTCACGCGCTGGAAGGAATCCTCCAGCGGCAACGTCAAGACCGAGATGACGCTCGATAGCTGGGTCTGCCGCGTCGAAGACGTCCTGGCGCACGAGAAAATGACCCTGATTCCCGCGACGTGTTCTTGGACCAGCCAGACAGAGTGGCAAACCTGGCTGAAGATGAAGGGCCAGCCGGGAGGCCTGCTGTGGCGCACCGACCGGATCCTAGTGCCGAGCATCGACGATCTGCCGCGCCAGCTCGTCGAACGAAGCGAAAAGTTGCTGTCCGGAAAGCTGGCGGAGCCACTGAACTGGGAGTAGCGCCCGGTATCGCGACAAGTTCGCGCAACCTCCAGACACTCACCGTGGCAAGGTGCGCCTTCGCTAAAGCGCACGCAGTCGCCGCTCCGCGACGCGCAGCTATAGACCGCCGCTCGCGAGGCTGTCAGCGGCCACGGCCGCACCGCCCGGCGCCACGAACACGCCGGCGCGGGTGAAGCGCGCGAGACGGTCGATGTGCGGGCTGGATTTCAGGTTGATGCCGGCGATCGGGAAGATCTGCGGCATGCGGCCCATCCGCGAGCCCTGCAGGAAGAATTCCGGGAACACGACGAGGCGCGTGTCCGGCGCGGCGGTGAAGTGGCCGGTCAGGTCGATCGCATGCTCGACGTTCGCCGAGATCACGGCCGCCGCACTGGCAGCGTCGGTCACGTGGCGCGGGATCACCTGCCCGAGCAGGATATCGTAGCGATCGATCGCATCGCTGCGCCGCGGATATGCCGCCGCCTGGGCACGGGCGCGGCGCTCGCCCTCGGCAATCCAGTCAGGGGCCCGCGCCGGCGAGGCCGCGGGGGGTCTCGGCGCTGAGGTCCAGCCCCGCGCGATAGCCAGGCGCGTAGATCGTCGGGCGCGTACTGACGCAGAGATTGCCGAAGTATTCGCTGCGCCTGCGGCACACGGCCTCGACGTCGAGCGACACGCGCAGGAAACTCTCGGCGCCGCTGGCACGCACCGGCAGCGCCCATTCGTCGTAGAGCGTCGAGGCCGGCGGCAGGCGTTCCTCGAAGCCACTTGCGCGCGCGAGGCTTGAAGGGGAAGCGGTGACCAGGCAGAGATGGTTCTCGTAGGCGCGCCATACGCGCCTGCTGGCGGATCCCGAACTGCTCGTCGGTGAACTCCCGCGACGGGTTCAGCACCACCTCGGCGCCGCGCCACATCGCCGCGCGCACCAGGTGCGCGGCGGTCGCATCCTCGCCGACCAGTATCGCGACCTGGCCCTGGGGCAGCTTCGCGAGGCCGAAGGCCGCGGGTTCCGCGAGCGCAGTGGGCGTGTCGGAGTAGCCCTCGGCCCAGTCGGGCAGGATCTTCGGCGTGCGCAGCAGCAGTTGCCCATCCGAGCCGACCAGGAAACCGATCGTGCCGACGTCGAGACGCAGCGCACCGGCGAGCACGGCGCCGCAGCCGATCGCGGCGTCGCGGACCGCGCCGAGCGCAATCGATTCCTCGAGGCCCGGCGCGTGTTCGCCGATCGGCAACAGCAGGAGATCGGGCGGGCCTTCGCCGCGCGAGCCCGCTGGCAGCGCGGCCTGCAACAGCTGCCGGAGTCGGGCCGGCTCCAAGGTGCTCCAGCGCTCCTGGACGATGATCATGCGGATGGCCTCGGATGGAAGGATGTCGATCCTAGCCGAGACGCCGCTGGCCGTCCGCGCGCAGCGATCTTCCGGGCCTAGCGCTTCTCGCGCGCTGCGCGGATCACCCGCCATGCCAGGCGCTCTGGATGCATCCATTCGCGCGCGTAGCGCTGGTTCGCTTCCATCATCGCCTCGCGCTCGTCGTGGTCCTGCATCAGGCGCGCGACCTGCTCCGCGCAGACCTCGGGCGATCCGAAGTCGAGATAGTGACGACCCGCGGCGAAGTCGCCGGGCACGACGTAGCGCAGCGGCTCGCTGACGATGGCGCGCGACAGGCCGACGTATTCGACCAGCTTCCAGCCGTTCGAGCCGTGCAGGCCAGTCGTCGTGACACAGATCGCGTTGTCGCGCACCAGCTGCAGGAAGGCACGCTTTCCACCGTCGGCGCCGCGCTCGAGCAGTACGTCCGGGAAATTCCGGCGCGCGAACTCGGAATGCTGCACGCCACCGTGGAAGCGCGGGCCAAATTCACGCCGCAGCACTCGGACGCACTCGGCGCGCATCTCGTTGACCGCCTCGAATTCCGCGATCTTGTCCGGTGCCGCATCCGGAACCAGCGCCGGATCCCAGAGGCCGGCCATGAACAGCACCCGCGGGTCGCGGGTGCGGCTCGGCGGGCCGCTGATCAGCGACAGCGTGGGTCTTCCGCCCGCCCCGAGCGCGGCCGCCGTCATCGCCGTAACCGCACGCAACAGCGCCGCGACACGCGCCTGCAACGGCTCTGGCCGGGACAGCAGTCGCCGTGCTTCCTCGCCGTCGAAGCCGTCCGGATGCACGTGGTTGACGAGACCCATCGCGCGCATCGAGGCGCGCGACGGCGCGATCGGCACATCGAGGCGCAGACTGCGCTTGAAATAGACGTCGTGCGACGCGAGCGCCTTCGCATCGAGCTCGAAGCTGTCGTGGATGTCGAGGTACACCGAATGCCGGCCGTCGACGATCAGCTCGGCGCTCGTACCGGCCTTGTCGCGCAAGTGCCAGGGGCCGCTCTCGAGCGGACGCGGCGAGGGCACCCACTCCCAACTGAGCTGCGCGCGCCCGCGTCGCGCCAGCAGCGCGAGCCCTGTCAGCAGCGTAGCGAGGCCCGTGTTTCCCTCCGAAAGGCGCAGGTGGCAACGCGCCGGCGGCCCTTCAGCAATATCGACCGGGGGTTCATCGGGAAGCTCCAGCAGCGTCCGGCGCGCAGCGTCCGGGCGCGCCGCCGGAAACGGCCTTTCGAAACGTGCCAGCCCCGAATCGACGGTTCGTTGATCTGATGCGCTCACACCCGCATTTTCCCCGCCGCTCCGGCTGCCATCTGTGATGCACATCTCGCCCTGCGACCGCAAGCGTACGGCCAGGCGCCGGCGGACGCGGGCGCAAGCGAAGGACGCAGTCTAGCCGACGGCGGGTGACGTCACCGGGCATCGAAGCGCCCTATGTACTGCAGATACATATTGGTGAACTCCGGCCAGGGTTCGGGTCGCGCGCTAGAATGAACCCCCCACGGGGGACAGCGCCGCAGACAGGCGCGCAACGGAGCGAATCGTTGAAGATCTGGCTCAGGCGCATCGGCTGGACGGCGCTCGTGGTGGTCGCGCTGGTCGCGATCTTCATGTTCGACTTCCTCCGCCATGGCGGACAGTTCAAGACGCTCGAGCCGCATTTTGCAGGCAGCTGCACCGTGATGCCGCTGGACGCCAGCAGCGAAGACATCCAGATCGATCGCGCGCGCGGTCTCGCCTATCTCTCCTGGCTCGATCGCCGCGGCCAGGTCGAAGGCAAGCCGGTGCTCGGCACCGTGATGCTGCTCGACCTGAACCTGCCGGATGCGCGCCCGCGTCCGGCGCTCGCCTCCGACCCGCCGCGGTTCCGCCCGCATGGCATGTCGCTCTATCGCGCCGGTGACGGCTCGCAGCGCCTGTTCGTGATCAGCCATCCAGCCGGCGGCGACCAGGTGGTCGAGATCTTCGAGCAGACCGCCACGGGCGCCTTCGCGCCGGTACGCAGCGTGCGCGACCCGCTGCTGCTCGACCCGAACGCGATCGTGGCCACCGGGCCGGAGCAGTTCTATGTCGCCAACGACAGCGGTGCGACCAGCGCCTTCGGGAAAGCGACGGAGCTGCTGTTCCGCCGCGGGCTATCGAAGGTGGTCTATTTCGACGGCCGCAGGATGCGCGCCGTGGCCAGCGGACTGAAATCCGCCTCGGGCATCGCGATGAGCCCGGACGGCTCGCGCCTCTACGTGGCCGAGACTTCGGGCAACCGCATCAGCGTGTTCGCGCGCAACGCGGCCTCGGGCGACCTCGCGCTGCTCGAGCGGGTCGAGCTCGGCAGCGCGGCCGACAACATCAACGTCGATGCCGACGGCTCGGTGTGGATCGCCGCGCACGCGAAAGTGCTGGCGCTCGGCATGCATTTCGGCAACCCCGCCAATCTCGCGCCGACGCAGATCTTCCGCTTCCTGCCCGGCGCGAAGGGCGACGCACGCCTGGTGGAGATCTACCTCGACGACGGCCGGCAGATCTCCGCCGGCAGCGTCGGCGCGGTGTTCGACAAGCAGCTGCTGATCGGCTCGATCACCGAACGGAAGGTGCTGCGATGCCGGCTGCCATGACGCAGCCCGCGACCACCATCAGCGCCTGGCGCGGCCTGGCGCTCGCAGTCGTCGCGAGCCTGCTGTTCAGCGGCGCGATCTGGCTCGCCAACGGCTGGCTTGCTGGCTGGGAGCTGGCGGTGCGCGCGCCGGCCGGCCCGCGGATCTATCCCTGGCAACTCGCCGAGCCCGGCTTCTGGAGCCACGCGACCGCCTGGGCCGGATACCTGCTGCACCAGCTCACGTTATGGGGCGTGATCTGGAAGGCGCAGTCCTCGGGGCTGCGCTACACCACCACGTTGAAACCGATCAACGTGTTCGCGCTGCTTGCTACCGGCGGCTTCGTGCTGCTGCACTTCGTGCAGACACATCTTTTCTACGATGGCCTCGCGCAGGACGTACCCGAGTGGACCGCGATGTGGTCGGTGATCCTGCTGCTGCTGGTCGTGATGCTGATGGAGAACCGTCGCCGCGGCCTCGTCTTCGGCGTGCCGGTCGGCGGCTTCGTCGAGGCCGCGGGGATGATCGCGCGCCGCTACCACGGCTACTACTTCGCCTGGGCCACGATCTACACCTTCTGGTACCACCCGATGGTGTTCACCGAAGGCCATGCGCTCGGCTTCCTCTACATGTTCCTGCTGCTGGTCCAGGGTTCGCTGATGTTCACGCGCGCCCACGTCAACCGCTGGTGGACGCTGACGCTCGAGGGCCTGGTCGTGCTGCATGGGGTGATCGTCGCGTTCATGAACGTCGACGGCATGTGGCACATGTTCGGCTTCGGCCTGGCCGGCATCTTCTTCGTCACCCAGTCCTTCGGCCTCGGGTGGAAACGCTCGACCAGCTTCGCGCTGCTCGGTCTCTACGTCGCCGTGCTGGTCGGGTTCTATTCCCGCTGGGGCTGGCAGGATTTTCCCGCCGTGTTCCGCATCCTCGGTGGCTACTTCGTAGCGCTGCCGATACTCGCCCTGCTGATCGTCGCGCTCGGCCGCATCGCAGGTATAGTTGTCGCCGGCCGCGCCGTGGGCGCCGGAAAATTGATCACGCCGTCGGGAGACGGTAGAACAGGTGCCGGACCCACGGAGCACTGAACCATGTCGATCACCCGCCGCGAATTCGTCGTCTCGTCCGCCGCAGCCGCCACCGCGGCCGCAGTGGCCGCCGCGCTGCCAGCGAGCCGCGCGCATGCCGCGACCGGCTCTGGCGATCCGGACGTCATCGTCATCGGCGCCGGTCTTTCCGGGCTGGAGACCGCGCTGACGCTCGAAGAGAACGGCATGAAGGTGCTGGTGCTCGAGGGCCGCAAGCGCATCGGCGGCCGCGTTTTCACGCTGTTCGACGTGCCGGGCCATCCCGAGGTCGGCGGCAACACGATCGCGAACGCCTACGGCCGCTGTATCGCCGCCGGCGTCAAGTACGGCGTCGAGGTCGTCAACCTCGCGCCGCGGCTGTTCGCGAATCGCTCGGGCCAGGAACTCTTCGTCGGCGGCGAGCACGTGCCGCTGAAGGAATGGGCCACGCATCCGAAGAACCCGTTCCCGGCCGAGCAGAAGAAGCTGCTGCCCTGGGCCTGGGCGGGTGCGATGTTCAAGCAGCACATGCCGTTCAAGGATCTCGAGAACTGGTACGACCCCAAGTACGCGCAATACGACGTCTCGGTGCACGACTTCCTGACGTCCAAGGGCGCGACCGATGCGATGATCCATCTCGGCTTCGACAGCAACATCGCCTACGGCACCACCTCGCACGACGTCTCGCTGCTGCAGCAGGCGTTCGCCGACTACTGGCAGGACGTCAATCGTGGCGCGATCATGGGCTTCTCGCGTACCGGCGCATCGGACGCGAGCGCCGCACCGTCTGCCGGCGCGCCGAACCCGATGGCGAACATCCTCGTCGGCGCCTACAAGGGCGGCAACCAGAACCTGCCGATCGCGATGGCCAGGCGCGTCAAGGGCGAGCTGCTGCAGGGCAAGCGCGTGGTCGCGATCGAGACCACCGACACCGGCGCCAGGGTCAGCTGTTCCGACGGCACGGTCTACAAGGCCAAGGCCGTGGTCTGCTCGATGCCGTTCTCGACGTTGCGCCACGTCGCGCTCGACCCGCTCCCCGAGCCGACGCAGTTCAAGGCGATCCAGACGCTCGGCCACATCCCGATCACGCAGTTCCACCTGGTCGCGAAGAAGCCGTTCTGGGAAGCCGACGGCCTGTCGCCGTCGATGTGGACCGAC
>Ga0163144_10002010_pt1 | contig 47471 bp, 59 predicted proteins | sample OliLak19BULKMAT1_FD_123175 | JGI IMG/M metagenome (GOLD analysis project Ga0163144, IMG submission 123175) | Freshwater microbial mat bacterial communities from Lake Vanda, McMurdo Dry Valleys, Antarctica - Oligotrophic Lake LV.19.BULKMAT1 | ecosystem: Environmental > Aquatic > Freshwater >... | reverse complement strand
TTTTACTCAAACGAACAAAGCGAGTACGGTTGGGACTGCTCAACCAAGACACTAGACTGAGCAATGTGCCCAGTCAGTGAGCGAATTACCGTTACCCAATTGTGGGTAAATAAAAAGGAACAGATGATTATGAGTATTGAAATTTTGAGAAACAAAAACGCTAGTCTAGCAGACCTTACAGAAAGATGGCGATCTAGGTATAGCCGATCTTATGATTTGTCCTCTGCAAGAGATCAAGCAGACTTCTATGAAGGCGTGCTAGAAATGGCGAGACATATGGCTTCCGCTTCTAGCACTGGTCGTCTTGAACTTAATATAAGTCCAGATGGCCCTTCTTGCTTAACGTTAAATGTCATTCCTCTTTCTTAAGAGAAAGGGTGACAATATTTTTGTGCTTTTTCATTAGATTAAGCACAGTTTCTTCTGCTGTTGTGTACATTGCGGCTTGAAACACTTTGTCTTCAAGTTGTTGGTCTTGATGAGACGCAATTGTTTGAGCAAGAATTTCTGCTGTCTTAGTTTGCACTTTGGCTACTCCTCTGTAATGCAGAGTGAGCACTGTAATTGACAGTATTCCAATGAATGAAATGATCAAACCTCCCGGACCAGATAAGATTTGCACGCCACTATTGTTGCTTTGAAAATTAGCCATGCCTTGTTGCATCTGGCCAATTTTGCTGTTCTGGATCTCGTTATCGGTTTTTAGATTGCCCAATTCATTTTTCATGCTATTGGCTAGATTTTCGATATCGCCAATTTTTCCGTCTTGGTTGTTGATTTTTTGTTCTTGCCTTGGTGACAGGTTTCCGCATCCAGCGATGATCAGTAAGGCAAACATGACAACAATGATTTTCATAAATAACCTCCATGAACTTTTAAGTATATATTGCGAATCTTTAAAATCTCTCTTGATTCATTAAGACAAGTTATCATAATCATCACAAGGAGAAAAATTCATGTCTAGGAAACCGTGTAGAGACGCTGTAGATGATTCATTAGAGAAGGGCGAGTATGTAGATGATATTCGCAAATTCTCTAATAACTTGACGAAATTGTTTTTTAAAGGAAGAAGACATTTTAATGGAGGTGCAATTCCTCAAATTGAAATAATTTCAGAATTTGCACAAAAAACTGTTTTGCAGACGCAGTTTGATGATCGTTGTTTTGACTTTCTTCATGAATATTGCCTGCCATTGATTCCAGTAAATCCAGAATACGATGAACCAACAGTTACATGGACTGTTCATGCTTTAATAAATCTGTTGTCAGAGTTAAAAAGATTGGATATTCCCAAAGAGTTTCAGCCGGGATTATTGCTTTTATATTTTAAGTTTTGCTATGGCGTTGAAATTCCTCCGCCTCCATTGCTTTAATATTGTATGCGAGATCTTGATTTTATTTCTGGAAGATTTTTTGACTACGATATTCCTCGTGAAAAGCAGTATTTATTGAAATACTTCACGACAGAATTGCAGATAGCTTTCTTAAAATATGCTTTGGTTTTCGAAAACACCAAGTCTTTTAAAGATCACACAGGGTATTATTGCAGTGATCGTCTTAAATTTAGACTATTGTTTAGGCTTCGAAAACTATTGTCCCTTCATTCTGAGGCGAAGTCAACATTTACTGAAGAAGGGTTAAATACTCTGCAACTTATTGAATCAGGGCAATATCCATTGACACAAAATGGGTTTTCTTAAAGTTGGCGGTATAAATACTCCAATCGGATAGATCAAATCTTTGAGGAGCTTATGAGTTATGGAATTGTACTCAAATTGGATTGAATGGAAAAATAGCAGAAGCAATACTGCTATAAGAGAAAACAAGGTACAGACTCCAAACTATTCATTTGATAATTGGTTGAAAATGACTAAATCTTTTGGGGATGATGTTACATCTTTTGTTGGGCAAGCCAAAGAGAAGGATCGAGAACTAGACGACGATATCAGCAAAAAGAAAGAAGAGCCAAAAGATAAAGATGATGCTGGTGATTCCGATGCCTCAAAAGACAAGGAAACAGCATGGAAAAAACTCAAAGATATAGTAAAAGAAAGGAAAGAAAGGAAAGAAAAGAAAGATTCAAAAGACAAAAAGTCTTAAAGTTTCTGAGTTTTTTTATTAGGCTAACAATTCGTTGCACATGGACTGTGTTTGTTGCCACGTTATTGGTTCTTGGTTTCGTTAACATGTATGATATTTATGTTGAAGATTTTGTTCCAGAAATATCTACATTTCATGAACCAAATGACAATCTTTTGCAAGACTGTCCTGACTTAGATTTGGTTGAAAATTTTAACGAAGAACGAGCGTGGCTTTCATTAAAGCCTGCGTTGCAAATTTTGGATGTAGTTTGTCCGGAGGCATCTACTTGGGCCAGAGATCAAAAAGAATCAAACAAGATTGTTTGGGTTCCAAAATCAGATGGTGCTTATGCAAGATACGATCAAGTGTGTATGCGTTTAATAATTAACGCCGATATGTTCGCCTTGATAAATTCTGAAAGAGCCTGTACCATAGCTCATGAATTTAGACATTCCAGACAGAATATTTCTAAATCATGGAAATCTGCGTGTTATCTTTTGTTAAGAGGCAAAAGAAACCCAGACATTATAGAAGACGACGCTTACTTCTATGAGTCAAAAGTGCGTGATGCAATTAACGGGAGATAATTATGGATGAATTTTGTTTGTCCAATACAAGCACATTTCAAAAAGATGTCAGAGATATAAAAAGAGCAATATCTGTTGAATCTTCATGCCGTGGAACATGTGTTTATGTTGTTTCAATATCAAATGATTACAACAAAAACAAAATATTGTTTATTCCTTGTTATGGAAGTCCAATTACACGTGAAGTGTATGATTCAGTTCGAGACGGTTTTATTATTTACGCTTCCGATTTTTTTGATCTTGGAAAAATACCTGTAAGTTATAAAATAGAAATCGAAGGTTCAGAATGGATGGCTGAAATTCCGCTTCCAATGTCCACTATAAAGAGATATCTTACAGACGAGCAGAAGGCAAAGTTTTCTTTATGGAGGTCTAAATTCAATAAAGATGATTACAGATTTTCAACAGCACAGATGACAGAGGTTTATTAAATGCCAGAAATTAAAATAAACCCAAGAGTAACACCTGATCGTAATTCTCGATACATGGGACTAGCTTGGACGTATGCTTCTTTTTCTAAAGATCCAAGCACACAAGTTGGAGCGGTAATTGTAAATGAATCGGATAACTCTATGTTAGGTTTGGGATATAATGGCCCTCCTAGCAAAGTTGACGACAATTCTTTCAGTTGGGAGCGTCCGCAGAAAGACGATCCATTTGCTTTTAGTAAATATGATATTATTGTTCATGCAGAACTTAATGCTATAGATCATTGCGGATGTTCAGATCTTGATGGTGCCACATTATATGTCACGGCGATGCCATGTCCTAATTGCATGTTAGAGATTATTAGAAAAAAAATTGCAAAAATTGTTTATTATGATTTTAAATCTAATAATAACTCCATTTTGAAAAATGATCAATTTCGTGAAAAATCTATTAAACAAGCTCAAATGGGCGGAGTTCGCATGGAGCTATTTAGCGGGAATTTAAATTGGATTTCTGATTGGCAACAAAGACTTAAGGATTTGGGAGTTCTTGAATAATTTGAACTATATACTCGTACTATGAGTATCACGTTCAATCTAAAATCTGGTAGTTGCCAATCTCAAAGTGTATGCACGTCTAAAGATGGGTGTCCTTCAGGCATTTGTCCTGACTTTACAATTCGTCGCCATGACACAAAGCCTGCATTTAAAGTCTCTGTAGAAGACTGTGATGGTCCTCTTGATTTGCAAGGACTTGTAATTGAAGTTAGTATGTGGGCTTTGGCAAAATTTAAAGCTAAAGTTGAAATTGACGATGATTATTTTAGATTGTCTGATGACATTGGATTTGAGCAAGCGATGGCTGGCGACATAATAGTCGTTGATCGTGTTAGAAATCCAGAGCATATGCTTGTTACTGGATTTGATGAAACGAATAATCTGATTCGTGTTCAACGTGCCTATCATGGGACTACAGCGTCTGAATGGAAAAAAGGCACAACAATAAGAATTTTTCGAATTATGGGTGCTCCTGCTGAAAATGAGATTTCATTTCAGGATATTCAAGAGGTTGATGGGACTACAACCAGAGATGTGCTTCAATCAGCATATCTTGTTTACGAATGGGGGGCAGAAGATGTGTGTCTTCCCGGTTGTTACTGGCTTGAATTTAAAGTTTTAAAAATGATTGATGTTGTTTGGTATCTTCCCGGAGGATATTGGACAGGTGATGTTTTTACAAATGATGATGGATTTTTCTATACAGGACTTTCTCTGACAGATAGCTCCATTCGTCTTTCTTACAATCAAATTGAAGATAAATATTTTCTTCCAAGCACCTCTTGGGCAAATTCTATTCATTTGCATTCCGATGATAATTGGTACACAGGATCAGTTCATGACGAAGGTTCTGTAATTTTAAGTAGAACTGGTATTACATCAGATGACAACACACCTTACAATGAAGATGGTGTTGTTGCGTTAGGAATGTCTATAATTCCAAGTTTCACAGATATAAGTTTGACTCCAGCGGATTATGGATGTGTCTTAGGAGAAGGTGTTGAGTGGGTTAGACGGTTTCCGATAGAAGGAGAAGGGTTCCTTATCAAAATCGTGAATTCAAGCACAACAGAAATATAACTATAACCAAAGGAGTCATAATATGCTGGTATCTCGCTTTCTTATTGAGAGATTAGAAAACTCCGGAATTAAGCATGTCTTCGGAGTTCCCGGAGATTATGTTTTGGATTTTTATAAAGAGCTTTGGGACAACGAAAAAATTGAAGTTGTCAACAATACAGATGAAAACCATTCAGGGTTTGCTGCCGATGCTTATGCTCGTGTAAATGGAATCGGATGTGTGGTTGTAACCTATAGTGTAGGGGCGTCTAAAGTAATTAATGCTGTTCAATGTGCATATGCTGAGAGATCGCCTCTTGTTGTAATATCCGGGGCACCCGGAATGGATGAAAGAAATGAAGAGTTTCTGCTTCATCATATGGCTGGCAGTTTTAACTCTCAAAAGAGGCTTTTTGATAATATCACATGTGCTTCAATTGTGCTGGACAATCCAGCCACTGCTGGTTATGAGATTGATCGAGCATTTGAGGCTCTCAAACATTATAAAAGACCAATTTACATCGAACTCCCACGAGATGTTTCAAAAAAATCAATTAGTTATGATGTGTACAAACAGGGAACTCCAGTTGCTCCAGCAACAGACCAAGAGAATCTTCAAGAGGCACTTAAAGAAGTGATTGAATGGCTTGGATCAGCAAAACAACCAGCTATTCTTGCTGGAGTAGAGCTTGCTAGATATGACCTTGGAGAAAAACTTATTCGATTTGCTGAAAAAGGAAACATCCCTGTAGCGACAACATTGTTAAGCAAATCTGTTGTTGATGAAAGACATCCATTATTTGCAGGAGTATATTCTGGAGCTAGCAGCCAAGAAATAACAAAAAAAATTGTTGAAGAATCAGATTGTCTTTTGACATTTGGCGTTATGTTGACAGATATGACACTTTGTTTTAAACCAGCTAAGTTCAAAAAGAGGCAGGTTGTTTCTGCGTCATTGGATGGACTAAAGATTAGAAATCATACATTTACAGAAATTCAATTTTCTGATTTTTGCAATGCTTTATTTAAATCAGAAATTGCTAAGAATTCACTCCCAGTGATGCCTGCTGTAAAAGAGAAATCTGTTTTTGAACCAAAACCAAATGCAAAAATTACAACCAGTAGATTGTTCAATAAGATTGATTCTATTTTGAACAAAAATACTGCAATTGTTGCTGATATTGGAGATTCTTTATTTGGTGCAGCGGATTTAACAGTTCATCACAGAAATCATTTTCTGAGTCCAGCGTTTTATACATCAATGGGATCGGCAATTCCGGGTGCTCTTGGTGTTCAAACCGCTATGCCAGATGTTCGCCCAATTGTTATTGTTGGGGATGGTGCCTTTCAGATGTCTTGCACAGAATTAAGCACTATTGTTAAAAGAAAGTTAAATCCTATTGTATTTGTTTTAAACAATGATGGATTTACAACAGAAAGATTATTGCTTGATGGCGGATTTAATGACATTCACAGTTGGGATTATCATAATATTACCACTCTTATAAAGGGTGGTAAAGGCTGGTGTGTGAGCACAGAAGAAGAATTGGAACAAGCTGTAAAAATAGCACTTGACTCTAAAGAGCTTTCTGTGATAAATGTACGTGTTGACAAGCGGGACGTTTCCCATTGTCTTAAGAGGATGACTGAGGCACTTTCCAAAAGAGTTTAATAGGTAGGATACCAATGACCTTTAAGGGCGATTACGACAAACCAGAGAGACGTAAAGATTTCGTTAGAAAAAATGAACAGATTAGAGTGCCACAAGTTCTCGTAGTTGAAGAAGGCAGGAATGTAGGTGTAATGGCAACGTCTATTGCACTTGCAAAAGCAAGATCACTAGGATTGGATTTAGTAGAGGTGTCAGCACAAGCAAGACCTCCAGTGTGTCAAATTATGGACTATGGAAAGTTCATGTTTGAAAAACAGAAAAAGGAAAAGGATAAGTGTCGCAATACACACAAAGAAAAGGAAATTTCCTTTCGTTATGTGATTGATGAACATGATTTGCAGACTAAAGCCAATGCTGCTAAACGATTCTTGGAAAAAGGCGATAAGGTACGTGTGGTTGTGAAGTTTAAAGCTCGTGAGAAAGCTCATAAAGACAAAGGATTTGAGGTTCTTGACAAGCTTGTGTCAATGGTTTCAGAAATTGCAGATCTTGAAAAGCCACCATCTTTCGAGGGAGCTAATATTATCGCAAGATTGCAAGCCAAGAAGATTGGGAAGAAAGAAGAACCAACTCAGCCGTGAAAAAATACAGAGTTATAATTCCTAGATCTTCTGCGAAGCGTTTACTTGCAAACGCTTGTCTAACTGTAGTTTACCATGAAGGATTTGATGTTTGTGAACGTGAAATGCTTATACAGCGTGGAGAAAATCCGTTTGAAACTTATAGTTTAAACGATTTGAATGAGCCGTTTTTTGATTTTGAGGTTCCTTCAAAATATGAATGGATTCATTCAGATAAAATACTATATGGTTGGTATTTCAAAGTGACTGTCAAATACACAAATAGCACAGGCAGCAGAACAGAGTCATTCAATCTAGTTCCACAGGAATTATGATGTTGAGAAAGTAAAACAGGGATGATCGATCTAAAACAACAGCAATTGCAAATTTTGGAAAGGATTTATGATAAAAAAGAGAGTACGCCCGCTCCAAAACTGAATGGCATTTTGAAAACATCGCTTAACTTTTCAGAAGAACAAGTTAATTTCGCAATAGGCGACTTTGGATTAAGGTTGAGAGCTTTTGCTTCATCTATAAATACAGATTCTGTACATCCAGATTTATTTTCTTTGTTTGACGGAGAACTTGCGTCAAATGAAGAGGGGTCTTTTGGAAGAGAATCTTCAGACATATTGAATTTATCATGCTATGCCATGGATCGGTGTTTTTCAAAATTTGTTTTAGATATTCTTAAAAAGACAGTTTCTAAACACAAGCAATATTCTGCAATATCAAAGACAATAGACGATCCAAAAGAAAATTTGTTGCATGTGAGATTTGTTCCATTAAGATCTGATCGTGATAAAATTAGATCACGCAAGAAGATGCAATCTGTCAACCAAAATTTTGTTTCAAGATTATGGGAAATGGAATCGAATGATTTTTCTAATTACATGCGTTTTGTTAATGTGTATGAAAAAGATATCGCTGAAGCAGAAATAAGATTTAAGCATTTTAATTATCTTGGATTGCTTATGATGTCTGATGAAATTAAAAAATCAATTGTTGCTATGAATCAAAAATGTGCTGAATCTCAATATTACGGATTTAATAAAATTTCATTAGTTTCTGCTAGTATAATTTTGGCAAAAAAATCTGGATACGAATTTGGATTTATAAATGGAATTAAAAAAATTCACGTAGAAACAGATTTTTTTAAGCATCGGTTTTTTGCAGACAAATGGAGTTTGATTGATGATTCAAAAGTTCCAGCACTGGAACTAACTCCACGTGCTTACACAAATCAAGAGTTTGATGATTTACTGTCTCCAGAAGTTTTAGATATAATCAATTATCTTGAAGAATTCCCAGATGCAGAAGGGTTTACATTATTTGACCACTATAGAGTTTTAGTGGCTGGAAATAATTTTTTTTCATCGATTTGTAAATCAATTGAATTAGATAGACAGTTGGTCAAAAGTGAGGAAATTCCTGCAATTTTGTTGGGTGAAAGAGACGGGGATTGTTATTTTATATGCTATATTTAGGCAAAAAATATGACTGATGTTTTTAACGAAGAAAAATTAAAAGAATTATTAAGAAAAGCATATGATGCTGGTTGGTATGGAGTTCGTGAATTAAAAGAATCTGCCGTAACAGATATTGTGAATGAATATCGTGCAGAGGAAATCTCTAATAGACCTAACAAACCTATCGAAACTACTTACAACTGGAGTGACGTTTATCAATCGGCGATTTTTAATTATACCATATCAAACTCATCTGAGGGATAATGCACAAATTCATAATTAAAAATACTGGCGACTCTAAGCTGATCCTTCATTTTGATCAAGGATCGTTTATTCTCAAAATGAATGAAGTTTTTTATTATGAAACAGAAGATGATGATCTCTTGCCTCAGTTGGCTAAAGAATATGATAACGGCAATATTGATTGTTGGAGAATCACTATACCAAAATTAGAAAAAACAAAATCTGGATCTTGGATGAAAGAAGGTTTTTAATGTATGCGCACAAGGATGGAATCAAACTAAGGAAGCTTCACAAAGGGGATTTACATTCGCTCCTTAAGCTTAAGGAAGAAAGTTGGTGGGGGACACATAGTACACTGATTGTGAATATAGAAGATCAATTAAAATGGTATGAATGTATTTCGCACAATCAATTATACATGATAGCTGAAAATTCAGATAACAAGCCAATTGGAATTGCATGTTATACTGAAATTGATTGGTTTGGTAGATCTTTGAATATTAGCGGGTCCATTTATAAAGAATTCAGAAAAATGAATGCAGTAAAATGTTCGTTTTCTTGTGGCTTGGATTTTGCTTTTGAAGTTCTTAACATGCAAAGAGTGGGGGCAGAAGTTTTGGAAACACACTCCGCAGCACAACATCTTGAGATTGGCCATTTAGGGCTTAAGGTGGAAGGTCGAAGACGTAAATCTGTCTATAAATCTGGTAAATACTACGACTCAATTATGCTTGGAATTTTGCGAGAAGAATGGGAAGATCATGACCGTGTGAAAAAACACAAAGGTTGTTGTAATGTCAATTTCGATCATGAAAAAGCTCAAAGTTGCATTAACAGATTCAACCGAGTGATGAGTGGGGAGATAGGCGACAAATAGCATCTTCTATGCTTAAATATTCTTTATCTATAATTAAATTTTCTTCGAATATTTCACAATCGATTATTGTTTGCCCAAAGTGTTTATGAAAATTTCTGATAGTGTCATAGAACCATTGCACAGACAGAGATTTGCCTTCAACTGCTCTCACATCAGATCCGCCACGATCAATCACTACGCTTGCATATTCAGCGGCAATTAAGTGAGTGTGGTCTTCTTGCATCCATAGATTTAGAATTTCATTGACACTTTCATGAATCTTTTCAAGGTTCATCCTGAAATTGTAAAGATGTTCTGGAATGAATTGAGGGAATCTAAGTGCCGTCATAACAACAACATGATCAGCATTAATCCTCTCATAAGGAGCCAATGTGATGCGTGGAGATATATTTGCAAAACCTTTGATTAATATGACTTTATTTCTCATTTGATTCCTGTCCATTTTTCGACATTTGGCGTAATTTTCTCGTTTTGAAACAATTGTATCATGTCTGGAGTTGCCCAGAATTTCATGAGAGAGATGAACACATCATGATCTTGTTTGTCAATAAATGACTTCCACAAATTCGTTAAATTATTGTAATCATCTTTAAGATCAGAATTGTACCAATTTTCCCATCTAGTACAAGATGAATTTCTTCTCATAAGACATAAGTGTCCACTTGCTTTACTCTCCCATTGTTCTAAAGATCTGATTGGATAATGGTGCCTGTAGATGTGTTTTGTTTGTCCATAAGATTTCCCAACAACACCATGATTACCATGTGTGATCTCTATATCTGGGTCTGGACGATGTGCGACTTTAGATTCTTGTGGAATCGGAAGATGATCAAAATTTAGATAGTATTTCATACTGTCTAATGAAAATGTTTGTTTTATTGGTGGGTGCAAATACATTGTTTCGCATGATGCAATGCTTCCCTCAAAAGTTCTTAAACAACTAAAACCTCCCCACAATTCGTCTGCGTCAAGGTGAATGATCCAATCTGGATTTAGCTTACAAGCTAATCTGGCCATGCGAGTCACCCACTTTGATTGATTGTGAGTGTCATCTTGTTCTTCAATTATTTCTACAACTTCTGGGTATTTTTCAGCTATTTTTCGTGTGTTGTCAGTGGATGCGTTGTCTGTGAAGATTATTTTAGAAACGCCACTAGACAAATGGTGCTCTATCATTTGTCCTATGATATCGGCTTCATTTTTCGCCAAAACAGTGGCAACAATTTTAAGTCCGGGTTTTATTGCAAGCATAGAACTATCATAATGATGAAATGAAGATATTATTGTTGTTTTCCTATTTTCAAAGGCCAAAACTTGTCAGGAATGCTCTTATGAGTATTTTGAAGGCAAATGAATATCATTCTGATTGGGAGCTTTGTTTTGGCGATGATGGAAGTTATGTGCCCGGTAGGCCAATTGTAGAAGAAATACTTAAAGATCATCTGCATAAAATTAAATTCGTTGAATCTGGCATGAATTTGGAAGATAAACTAAGTCAAGGATTGATACTTGGCAGGATGGCAAATAATGCAATAAAGGAATCAAATGCTGATATTGGAATTATTTTGTGTGATGATGATGAATTATGTCCAGAATATCTTAATAATATTTCTGAGTATTTTGAATTAAATACAAATGTTTTATATGCTTATTCTAAGATAAATATTTACAATCCTTTGTTTCAGAGTAGTGGTGAGGCAAATAATCTTAATCATAAATACAATCAGTGGACTGATCCAATTGATCCTGTAGGAAAAGTTGATGCGAGTCAGGTGTCTTGGAGATTAGATTGTTGCAAATCTATGGGGGCTTGGTTTGAAGACAGTACAAAATTTGTAAAAGACAAGCCGTGGACCAAAGACACCGATAAAGGTTTTTTTGAAAATCTGTTTGATAAATGCGGCAATTGCCATCCGACAGGATTAATTGGACAATATAAAGGAATCCATAATTACCAGTTGTTGTGGCATAAAAACGCAGGAATTGATCGATTGAGATTTTATGAAAAAATGTGTCATGATTTAGGAGGAGTTGAATTTTGAGAGATCCTTATGAAGTATTAGAGGTTCCTAGAGGAGCAGACAAGGAGACGATAAAGAAAGCTTATCGCAAGTTGGCTCGTAAGTGGCATCCAGACATGAATCCTCCTGAAAAACAACAGGAAGCGTCTGAAAAATTTAAAGAGATAAATGCTGCTTTTGAATCGTTGGAAAATCCAAAAAATTCAGGTCGTCCATTTGGGTCTCCAATTGATGACTTTTTTTCAAGTTTCTTTGGAAAAGATCCGAGGCAGCAAGTTTTAAACGGAGAAGACATCATTGTTGAATGTCGAATTCAATTAGAAGATGTTTTGCATGGTGGCACTCGTGACATTAAATTCTTTCGAGGAAATATATGTGCTTCATGTAATGGAACGGGAGGTACAGAGGGTGTTTGTACACACTGTAATGGTTCCGGATCAAAAATTATTCATGGATCGTCAATGACAGTTAAATCAGTATGTCATGGATGCGGCGGCACTGGCAAGACTATTATAAACAAATGTGAGCACTGTGAAGATGGATTTGTGTTAGGAAGAGAAGAATCTGTATCATTTGAAATTCCGAAGGGAGTTGAAAATGGAATGCGATTTGCTTATCGAGGCTTGGGGCATCCATCAAAGAATTCAATGGGAATGCCGGGCAATCTTTTTGTGTGTGTAATTGTAGAAAATCATGACAAATTTGATCTTCTTGGAGAGGGATCTTTATTGCACAAGATTAGTGTTTCTTATACTCAGATTGTGCTTGGGACAGAAATAGACGTTCCTACACTAGAAGGATCAGTTTCTGTTAAAATACCTGAGTTTACATATCCCGGACAGAAGTTTAGGTTGAAAGAACTTGGATTGCCGAGATTTAGTAACAGAACTGGCGGCATATATACTCGTGGAGATCAATTGGTGGAAATACAATTGAGAATGCCTGAAAAGTTAGATGACAAATATAGAAAAGTCATTGATGAATTGGCTCAGTTAGAAGCTGAGCAAAGGAGTACAAATGGATGATCTTAAGAAAAATAAATTGTTTTGGGTAGCTATCATTTTTGCCGTGTTGAATTTTGGGGGATTTTTTGTAAGTAAGTTTGTTATTAGCAAAACTACAGACAAGGTTATCGAGAAGTTGCAAAAAGAATATTCTCCGTCTCCTTACGGACCCGGACTAGATCCAGATAAAGTTGATCCAGAGTCTTTGAAAAATCAAAAAGTTTATTTTGAATTGAGAAAAAATGAAAACCAAGATGTCGTTACAAATCAAAATGTAATTTGGAGACAGGATTGGGAACAAGATCGTGGATTTGTTATAGAACCATAGCTTTGTCTATTTTTGATGCTTGTTGCATTTTATCTTCTGGGTGTCGCTGAAAAATTAAAGTCATAGTTTTGCCAATTTCTGGCTTTCCCTCTATTCTTCTGTATTCGTCGTAACTGAAATGTGCTTCAGTTCCATCAGATAATCTGACGTAAATTGGATTACGTTTTATTTCAAGATGAACAATTCTTCCAGTTCTTTCAACGGATGGGATTGCAAGCGAAACGTCTGGCATATTGTCGGCTTGTCCGAGTGTGGGAGATTCTTTAGCATTGCTTCCAGTAGAAAATGCTCCGCCTATTTTAGAATCAAGAAAAGAACTGTTATAAAAACGATCAATTCGTGGGCCTATATCTCCTAAGCCAATATCTTCAGTAATTAAGAATTCTTTAAATTTGCCCATAGGTAACTCTATTTACTATATGAACGATCAAAAACATTTCCATTATGAGGGACAAATAGAGATTAAATCAAAACCAAAGGACATTGAAATTGTTGATTTGTCTTTTTTAACACCTGCTCGGATTACAGCTAAAATAGATGGTCGTATCGTTGAGATGATTGTTGGAGTTGATTTGATTAATAAAAAAGTGTATGAAAACAACAAAGAATGTATTTTGTCTGAGAAAGTGTTTGAATATCTGGATGAAATAAACTCTTTACCGGAAGATTTTTTTGGTGCTTCAGAAGATGTCCGAAATACAGCAGAAGAAGCTCAACAAGATCACGATACAACTAGAGAGAGGGTTTCAAATGTCTGAAGGTAATCAAATTCAAGCTAAAATTTTAATTCCGGGTCATCTTAAAGATAAAACAAGAAAAGGTCCAAATCGTCAATTGACGTTTGAAATCGTGTCTGACTGGATAAGGATTCAAGGCTTTGACGAGTATACGTCAAATGGTTTAATCAATTTAGCTGCTAAGTATCCAACAAATGCTCTTGGAAGTTTTAGAAGAAATTTTAATTTGATGATCGCAAGGGTGCGACAGCAAAGACGAGAAGAACAACATCAAGAAGAAAGAAACAAAACTAATGGCTAAGAAAAAACTGACACTCAAGTGTAATGGAAATTGTCCTGTAGATAGAATTTTAACAGCAAAGATTAGCCCTCCTGCTGCTGGGCTTCTTCCCAGAATTGCTTTTAATAATCGTCATACTGCTAATGTTGACACAGGATTAGAAGTAGAAGTTCCTGACGGCTACAAGCTTTGTATTGGGCTTGTGCATAATCTGGCGGCCAAGGGAATGGTTTTGGCAAACTCTCCCGGAAATTTTACAAAAGGCAAAGTAGAAGCCGTACTTCTAAATGCTGGCAGAGAAATTGTTGAAGTCTCTAACGGAGATCCAATTGTAACATGTTGGTTAGAAGAAATTTTGGATTTTGGATGGGAGTGTTAATGAAAATATCTGTTTTAATAAGCATCGCTAGACAAGTTGAAGGTGAGTTAATATGGACTCAAGTCGTAAAAGCACATGTAGATCCAAATGTATTAAAAGAATATTTAAATTCTTCGGATCTGCCAAAAACAACAACATTTGCTGGAGTTGAATGTGTGGTTGAATATGGTGTTTTCAAAGATGTTGAAGTAGAAGGCGTTAATTGTTAATTCTAAAAACAATTCATTTAGATTTCTACTATGTTATATCGGAGAATAAAATATGTCACAACCACACAATCCATTGGAATCAATTTCTGGAGCACCAGAACTAACAATAAATTTGAATGATGGAAGCAATGAACAAGTTTCGATTATTGTTGTAAATCATGATAAGCCCGAATATTTGAATCTGTGTCTTCAGTCTATTCATGTATGTAGTCATCTCAATAATTACGAAGTCATAGTTGTTGACAATAATTCTGGACAAGAAACTCAAGAATATCTTGATGTTCTTCAGGATGAAGGAATTAAGGTTGTAAGAAATTCGACTAACAAATATTGGTCAGCAGCTTGCAATCAAGGCGTTTCAGTTGCAGATCCAAATTCCAGTTATTTTATCTTTCTTCATGCCGATGCTATTGTTTTGAACCCTGCATGGATTGATGTTCTTGTTAATATTTCAGCTTCTAAGGGTGCCGGAATTGTAGGCACAAGTTTGGCAGAATATTACATTCAGAAGCAAAAAGTTCAGTTTATTCAAGAATGGTGTATGCTGATGAGTCGTCGTTGTTGGAAAGATATTGGACCATGGCCAGAAGAACTTCCATTGGTAGGAATGTCATTTATCATGACTTTGCGTGCTCAGATGAAGGGGCACAAGCCACAGGCGACAGGCAATCAGATCGCTCATCATTACAAAGCGTTTTCGATGGACCCGAGTGAATATGAAAAACTGAGTGAAAAAGCTATGTCAAGTTTGCCAAAGTTAATGCAGCAGATTCAATCTTAGTTTATTTCATTTATAAGCCATTCTTTAAATTTCATTGTGGCAAATTCTTTATAAATTGCATCCATTCTGGTTTGTAATATGTAACAACTTTGTGTTTCGCATAAAAAGTTGCGTAGCTCATGCAAAATAATTCTTCTGGATTTTGACTAAGAGAATCATTGTTTTGCCCATCTGGAGATGGTTCTTGTTTTGTGTTTTTTACAACACTGAACCATTGTTGTTTTAGTTGGTTTGGCAATCTTTCCCAAACTGTGTGAGCAATTTCATGCAAAGCCGTAAATTCACGACCGTAATTCCACGGAGCGGCAACAGCTATTTCTTTGGAATGATCATCCATGTATCCGACATGTTTGTCATCTCCATTGAGTGTGTTGCCTCCCTGAAATTTCCAAGAAAATCCTTTAATCAGATTTCTGTGGGAACTAGGGAGCTTGCCGAGAGTTTTGAGAATATCTTGTTTCTCTTCTCCCATACCAGCGTATGATTCTAAGTAGGCTTTGAATTTCATAAATATATTTAGTTACCAATAAATTAAATTCTACAGTATTATATATGCGAGCTTCTGCTTAGTCCAATGATGACTTAAATCTCGTCGATTCCCGGCGAAATAGGGAGGGTTTGGACTTTGACTCCTTTTCCTGATAAATGTCAAAAAAACCAAGTCGGACAGTTAAAACTAATCTGTAAAAGTTTATTAAAGATTTCCGTTAGTTGATCGAATTTGGGAGGGGATTGCTTGTAGAATCGTTGAATTTACAAAAACTGATATGTAATTCTCAAAACCCAGATCTGGTGACGATCTATAAAGTTCAGTAATTTGATCTCTAAGTATATTTTTTGCTAGATGGGCGTCATCAAGCAGAAATATGCCAATTTTTTGCGGATAAAAATCTTAAACCCATTGAGAAATTTCTCAATGGGTTTTTTATTGTTTGTCATTCTCATAAATACGTAAACCTCTTTAAAGGAGAAATATGGCAAGAACACCTAAAGCTAAAACAAAAACAACGTCTCGCTCAAATCGTGCAGAATCCCCTTCAAATAAAAAGCCGTCTGGACAAGGCAATTTTCATGTTGAATTTAAAAATGAAGCTCAAGGATTAGCTTGGGCTGCTTTCAAACAACACGATGTGTTGTTTCTTGCCGGTCCAGCCGGGTGCGGGAAAGCATTGACGATGAACAGCAAATTGTTTACTCGCAACGGTCCAATTTTAATGAAAAACGCTTCAATTGGTCTGAAAATTGCAAATCCAGATGGAGCTTATTCCAAAATAACTGGAGTTTATCCTCAAGGTAAAAAACAAGTCTGTCGTGTTCATTTCACCGATGAAACTTATGTAGATTGTTGCGAAGAACACCTTTGGTCGGTATCTCATTCTGATAATGGATGGAAAAATCGTGTGGTGGACACCAGATACCTAGAACATAATTGTCTTAGAAAAGATGGCAAGCATGTTCTGTCTATAAAAGCCACAAAGCCAGTTAATTTTGAAAGAAAAGAATATGCTGTGTCTCCATACTTGATGGGAATCCTTATTTCTGAAGGCAATTTAACTAATTCTAATGTTGTTTTTACTTCTTGTGAATCTGAAGTGTTAGAATGCGTTTCTTCGCTCTTGGTAGAAGGATATGAATGTAAATCCAAAGGCATAGATCATAGGATCGTAAAAACTAAGCGATCAAATGCTTCAAATTTTTATAAAGAAGAGTTGAAAAATATTGGTTTATGGGGCGTTAAATCTTACGAGAAATTCATTCCTTCTGAATATCAATTTGGGTCAGTCGATCAACGTATTGCCTTGCTGCAAGGAATGATGGACGGAGATGGCGGAGTCGAAAAAACTGGCGCAGTTTATTGCACCACTTCATTTGAATTGGCAGAAAATTTTTGTCAACTGATTTATTCATTGGGTGGAACTACTAAGATTCGTAGAAAAGAAGGTTCTTTGCGATCCGATGGTAGCCGCCATCGTGTGTCTTACCGATGTTATGTGAATTTGCCATCTGACATTAACATTTTCTTTCTACAACGAAAATCTCGATTGTTAAAGGCAAGGTCAAAATATTTTCCAAAAAGGTACATCGCTAGAGTGGAAAGACGTGGCATGGAAGAAATGCAGTGCATATCTGTAGACCATAAAGATTCGCTTTATCTTACTGACAATTTCACAGTTACACACAATACCCATCTAGCATGTGCTTTTGCCATTGAACAGATTCTTTCAAACGAGAAGAAGAAAATTGTTATGACACGTCCAGTTGTTGAAGCTGGAGAGTCTTTAGGTTTTCTTCCGGGTGATTTACAAGAAAAAATAAATCCATATATGACTCCAATGTATGATTGTATGGATAAAATTGTTGGAAAAGAAGGTCCGTGGAGAGATAAGATTAATTATTCCATGAAAGCTGCACCTTTAGCTTTTATGAGGGGGGTTACATTTGATGATTCTATATGTATTTTGGATGAAGCACAAAATGCTTCAATGATGCAACTCAAGTTGTTTATGACTCGATTTGGGCAGAACAGTAAGCTCATTATTACCGGTGACCCAACTCAGAGCGATTTGGCAGGAAATGTAGCGTTAACGAGTGTAATGCAAAAACTTCGTTCTGTTGAAGGAATTGGCATTGTTGAATTTAAGTCGTCACAAATAGTAAGACATCCTTTAATCTCTAAAATTATTGAAAAATTAGAAGGATAATCTGGATAAAATATAATGACACTTTTAATTAATGCAAATTTTAAAAATTTTTCCGGATGGTCAGATACTAACCCCGGCAATGAAATTAATCAAAGCAACTACTACACAAACTTAACGTCATATACAAGTGTCACAAGTTGGTTTGCGTATCGTGGAGACTCCACAGCTATTCCTGCTATAAAATACAGGACAGATGGAGCGGCTGATTCTACAATTGAAGTTCGATATGTCGTTCCAGAAACTACTCAAACACAAGACTATGAGTTGTGGATTATTTATCGATTTCAAGATCCCAGTAATTTTAGATATTTGAAAATTGTGCATCAAGTAGGTGGTGCAGGTGTTGCAGGTGTTACGCAATACATTTGCATTGGAGGAGTTCATTCTGATACAGGCAGTTTATACGCTTCGTTCACGTATTTAACAAATCACAGTGTCTTGTTTAATCTTATCAGCAAAGGAGATAAACAAGACCTTGTTTTCAGCAATCAATCAACTGGACAAATTTCTACAGTCAACAATATTGCTATTGGTTCAACTTTTCAGAATCATAAGGGTGTTGGATTTTTCTTAAGTGACCCGGTTGACATAATTGGTGCTGCTTTAGATTATTTTCGTGTTTACGATTATGTAATAGTTGGAACTGGCGGAACGATTCTTGGCGGCACATCAACGGTTGCTAAATTTAGAAGGAGCACTGATATATCTGCTGGTGGAGTTGTTTGTGGTTCTTCAGCAATTGTTGCAATCAGAAGTAGAAGAGTCGCAACTGGCGGAGTCCGAGTCGGAGGAGCTTCTAATGTAAAAGTTTTGATTTTTGCAAAAGGTGGAGTTCGAGCAGGAGGCTCGTCTTCTATATCTATTGGATTTTCTGTTAAAGGCGGATTAAAAGTCGCAGGCACAGCAAATTTGACATTTGTTGATTACGTAAATTCAATTGGAGGGGCAGTAGCACGAGGGTCTGCTATAGTTTCTAAAAAGAAGTTTTATCGCCATGTTGCCACTGGAACAGCTATTGTTGGTGGAAGCTCCAAATATGGGATTAAAAATAGAAAATACACGACTACTGGCGGGATTGAAATTAGCGGCACAGGGTTCTCAAATCTTAAATTTCTAATTGATCTGTCGTTTTTGTGGAATACCAGTGGTCGAATAGAAACTGATATTACATTTCTATGGAACACAGGAAGGTTATTAAATTATTGGTATCGTATTATTGCAAAGGATAAATGTCATGATCCATGTTGCCAACGATATATCATGAATATTCACGCAAGATCTTTAAGTGAAATTTGTGATAAGTTGGCAACAAGAAGATACAAAATGACAATTGAGAGTGCTCAAAGATTCTTATTGCCAGCAGATAATTCGGAAATCAAAAACTTGAAATCACAAGGGGTAAATGTTGATGATGATTGCAATACATTCATTGATGTTCCTCTTTGCCAGATTCCTAGATGTGAAGAATTCTGTGTTGATTTTGATATGATTGTCGATTTTGATTTTGATATTATACGTACTTCATATAGCGGATCTGATTATTACGCATCTGGGAACATTTTCATTACTGGGTCTGCTGAATCAAGATATGAAAGTTTTATTCCAAATTTTCCACATATTGCTTCTGGCGGAATAATTATAGGCGGAGGAGCGGGCAACAGAGGTAGCGGTTATTATCATGAATCTTCTGGTGGAATTTTCATGGGTGGAGATGTGTATCCTGTTTCTTCAGCTTGGAGATTTATTGGTGGAGAGTCTCCAAGTACCACTAGAGTTAGAGTAGCAGAAGAAACAGAAAGTTTAAGAGAAGAAACAGGAGATCAGGAGTGGAGCCTTACTGACCGTGTCATTGTTGACGATGGTTTGTTTTCTTCAACAGATATAAGCTATGGTAGTAAGAGTGAGTTCTTAATCATTAAAGGGTTTGATTTTAACATTCCTTTAGATTCTGATATTTTGCATTTTTATGTAACTGTTCAAAGAAAGTCAAATCAATTAGGCGTAAGAGATTTGGGTGCATACATTATTTCAAGAAATGATATAATTTCAGAAAATCAAGCCAAGATTGGAATTGATTGGCCTTATATGATTGAGTCACAAACTGTTTATGATTTTACCGATATTTTTGATGTTGATGATCTTAATGATCATTCAATTGGATTTGCTTTAAGAGCAGAATCCATAAATTTAATTTCGCCAACAATAGCTTCCATTGATTTTATTACTGTTGAAATTGTGTACGAATCTTCACAAAACCAAAGAATCAGAATTGCAGGTTCTGCAAATATTGTTTCTTCAGCCTTTAATTGGATTGCTTCTGGAGGAATTGAAATTGATGGAAAATCTAAGAATAGACTTGGTGCTAAATACAAACCAAATGGAAGATTTGTTAGAATAAGCGGGCAATATGAGCTGGGTCTTCCATATGAGGCTTCAGGTGGTCCAATTGTAGCAGGCTCTGCTGTTTGTCGTCCAAGCTTCCAATACATAGAAACATTTGGCGGAGTGTTGTCTGGCGGGAATGCAGATGTTAAGCCGTATTTTGAATTTGGAATTGGTGGAGCCAAACTAATCGGCACATCACGTGTTTCTGCAAGAAGCCAGCAAATTGCTTCTGGAGGAATTATTATTTCTAGCAGTAATTCTGATTCAGATTTTATAGTTGTTGGAATTGGTGGAATTACCATGGGCGGTGTGGCTCTTCGCAGAACGAATCATTGGAATTATCGTCCTGATGGAAATGTCACTTTTGTGCTTGGCGGCAGTGATTACAATTCTAGTGATATTGGAAAATTGATGCAAGATTTAGAATTTAACATGACAGTTGACCAAATTTTGGTTCAATTTGATCTGGATAAAGATTTGCAAGATGCTAAGGCTCTTACAAATCGGTTGGATCGTTGTGGTTGCGGTGATATTCCTCTTACTTTAAATTTAGAACACGCAATTGCAAGGGATAATAATTTGGCTCAGTTTTTGAGAAGAAACAGTTTGAAGATTTCTGATAGATTGAGAATGCAATACAATCTTCCGAATGATTCTTGGCAAACTAACTTGCATTATAAAGGATTGTCATCAGATTCTAATTCTGAAGAAACATGGAACATTATGTTTGATGTTAAATGTACATATAATTTAGGCTCAATTTTTATTGGTCGTCAGATTTGGAATCTTTCAATGGAAGTTGTTAGAAAGAATTTAACGACTGGAGAAAATTTCAACACAAGAGTTACTGTTGGTGTTCTTCCGGACGAAATATGTTCTGCAAATGAATTGAAGTTTAAGTTTGTCTTTGACACACAAACAGAATTTACAGAAATAACACCAACTGCGTCGATTTATCAATCTATTCTTTATGATGATGTTGGTCTTTTTAAAACCAATTCTTGGAGATTAAATCCAGATTTAATTTTTACAGTATCTCAAGCAGGATTGGACTCGTATCAAAAAAGAATTGACCTTACAACTCAAGTTTTGGTATAATCGAATAATGGAAATTATTTTGGCAATTATTGTTTTGTTTTTAATTGTGGACACTTTCATTTTGATTGCTATCGCTGGATCAGTATCAAAAATGATAAAATATTTTGATCAGAATGAAAGTGACATTGAAGAAAAGGTCAAACCGTCTGGTACACTTATTGACCTTCCTGCCAATGGACCGCCAACCTACGATGTGGCTGTCTTGAACGGTAAGGCGGAGCCTTTTACAGATGGAATGGACAGAAGATTAACTCCAACGAGGAATTGGGACGGCATTAGTCAGCAATAATACAAGGCATCATGGATGAAAGTCGTATTCAAAACAACTCCTCATACAAGAAAATTTGGAGTCGAGCTTGAAGTGTCTCCAGATTTACACAAGACAAAAATCGGGCATCTTCTTGAAGATTTTGAGATGTTTTATGGAACATCCAGACGTGTAAAGGTAACTTCCGGAGCAAAGGGCTGGGAAGACACCAATAACAATGATTACTGGCATGTAAAGTATGATTCCACATGTGGCCCTATTGGAAAGTCAGAAGATCATGGTTGGGAGATTGCATCTTTTATCGGCAGTTCCCAATCAGATTTGAATGATATTTCAGAAGCAGGATCGTGGTTGAAAAGCCAAGGAGTTTCAACAAACAAAAATTGCGGATATCACATTCATATTGATGTTTCTGATTTGACTCCAGAAAATATAGGATTGATGATTGCTCGATGGCTTAAAATTGAGTTTTGTGTAATGTCGGCTTGTGCGTCTCAAAGACTGAGTAATCAATATTGTCAATTCTTAAATATCAGGAAAATCACTCAAAATGCCATTTACAATCCTTTGAACTTAAAGAGGTTTTGGGATGATATGGCTCCTCAAAATCTTGGGATTCATGACAATCCAGACAAGCGATATACAGTCAACCCAATTGGTTACAGGATTGGTCAAATAAATCCAATGCACCCTCGTAAAACTGTTGAATTCAGATTTCCGGAGTGCTTGTTAGATGAAAATCATATTAAAAATTGGGTTCATCTTCTATTGTGTTTTGTTGACAATTGCTGCAATTCCAATTCTGTGCCAGAAAATATTCAAAAATCAAATTCTGTTTCTGAAGTTTTGCGGATTCTTGGATTAGAAGGATCAGAAAGCTTTTATTTTTTAGATAAAGAACTTTTTGATACAAAGATTTGGTTTTTAAATAAGATAACAAGCCAATCTGCTGAAACTTGTTATTCAAAGCAGGCTTCAGAATTACTTGCTTTTATACTTGAAATTTGATATATACTTTTAACTTACAAACTACTTTAGTACAGCAACTTATGCTTACTTTACTTTTACAAAATTACGGAGTTTACCATGTCAACTACACAACTTGTGGAGCAATATGTTCCTTTGGCTAATAAGATTGTTTTTCAGAAGAAGAAGTCATTGCCACGTTTCATTGATATTGAGGATTTGCGGTCAGCCGCTTACCTTGGATTAGTGGAGGCTGCAAATCGATATAATCCAGATTTTGGTGTTTGTTTTTCGACATTCGCCTATCCGAGAATTAATGGTGCAATCATTGATTATCTTAGAAATCAAGGCTGGATGAAAAGAGGTGACACATGTCGTATAATAAGTTTGGACGCCCCTATGGCCGATAAAGATTCATACGTTTTGGGAGACACAATTGAAGCTAAAGAAGAGATAACAGACCAAGAAGAAATTCTTGAAGTGATTTCTCTAAAATTGGATAATCAAGCCAAGTCTGTCCTCAGACACTATTTTATTGACGAGCTTTCTATGAAGGAGGTTGGTGATAAAATTGGCGTATCAGAGGGCAGGATTAGCCAGTTAATGAAGCAGTATAAAGAACGAATTCGAGACAATTGGACCGAAGAAGATCTAAGAACTGAATTGGCAGCCTAATTACTAGATGCGAGTGTATCTGGAGCACAAATGAAGTTTTTACTAAGTTTTGCAATTTTATTCAGTATGATGAACTCAGTTTTCTCTCAGGAAGAGATCCGTAAGGTTCTAAATCCAATAGAAATAAGAGAAGAAAGTTCATATATTAGATCTGGCAATGTCCCTAAAGAGATTGATGGGTTGCAATGGAATCGTTGGACAAGCAAAAACTTCGTTGTGTTGGCGATAAATGATTCTTATGCTAAGTATTTGAATCAACATCTTGAAATGGTCAAAACATGGATTCTGGCTCGTTGGGGACTTTTTGATACAGATTTTTCTGGTCAATGTAAATTAATATGCATCGATGATCCAGTTTTATTTGAAAAGCTGTTTAAGATCAAAAAAACAAAAGTAGAGATTCGCAGAGATGGACAAGGAAGAATTAAAGAAACTGTAATTTTCTTATTGGCATATAATTCGCCATCACATTCTGTTCCAGTCCCATTGACTGATGTGTGCTTAGCAGAATTCGGCAATAAGTATAATGAAGATTTTGCGTGGTGGACATATCGTGGAATGTCATTGTTGAATGGACCATTGGATGATATTAGTCGAACTGTGGCGAATGTTAATGAGCCGATTAAAACAAATTCTGTAATGTATTTTAGCAAAGCATTGCTAAATCTTACAAAAGAAGAATACATCAAGTTGCCAGAAGATCAGAAATCTTCGTTTGATTCTTCTGCTGTGATTTTTTGTCTTATGATTCGAAAAGAATTTGGACAAGAAAAATTTCATCATGTAATAAAAGATTCTATTACTGATCCAGAAAACAGTTTAAAGAAATGGACTGGTTTTGATTCATATGATGATTTTGACATTACATTCAAGAGATACATGACTGATTTATCGAGTGATATTTTGGCAAAAAAGACGCCTGATAGTTATTTGCAAATTTATGAACCTTAAGATTTTTTCATCTTTTTCTTCATAAACATCGGCTTTCCACCGCCCATTCCACCGCCTCCACCCGTATTGCCTCTTGGCGTTTGACCAGCAACAGGACCGTTGTTTTTGAATGGCTGTCCGTCAGATGGCTTTCTTACACTTGAAGCGACAGGAAACCCCATCAAACCATTATCTGATCCGCTGCCTGCTTCTGAAAACTGAATAAAGTCTTTAAATCTCATGCTGTATGTATGCTTGCTATTGCCTAATGGAAAAGATTTTTATAATCTACAGTAAATGAATGAAGTTCAAAAAGCTCTTAAAGATCGTTACTCTGATTTGCATCCGATGTTGTTTCATCGTTGCTTAGAGAAAGCAAGTTCGAACGCTGAATTGTTTGACATGCTGGACTCGATGCCTAAAGAATTTCCAATTATTTGGGACGAAAAAACAAGAGCGTGGATTTCTACAGATCTGTTGCAGAAACAATTATTGCTTAAGGGGTAGTCATGATTCGTACATTGGGTTTAATCATCAGCTACTGCAAGAAGGGCAATGAATGAGAATACACGAAGAGTATGTTCTAAGACATCGATTAAACATTCCTTTAATTCGGTTTGACAGTAGATCTAATTTGTTTTTGAAAACTAAGGACACACCATTTCGATGGAGCATCTTTAATATTGTGTGGAGGCCGCAAATCGGAAAACCGGGTTACTATGAGTTTGTTCAAATGCAACCTTTGCATAATGGGCAAGGAGCGTTTAATTGCAGAGAAAAAGATCATTATGTTCATTGGGATAAGTACGAATTCGAAGTCATAAAAATTGTAAAGGAATATAAAGATAATGGATATTATTCGATTCCTAGCCAATTCAGAAATTTTATGGTATGGGAAATGTTTCTTTATATGTACGATGGTTGGATATCCAAAAAAATGGATAGTAATTTTTATCGTCAAGTTGAACTTAGCACCTCTGCTGAACTTGATTATGAGTTAAGATCAAATGCCTTAAAAAGGGCTGTAAACTATCTGACAGATAGTGAAGATTCCGAAAAAATAATAAAAAAGTTCAATTATCAAATCATGCCAATGGTAAATGGGCACTCAAAATGGCTGGAAGATTTAGTTAATGTCTAAAAGTTTTTCTCCAATAATAATTCAAAACCCCAAATCTGTCCAACAAATTGCAAAAGTTTGTCCGGGACAAGAGATTTTAGTTTATTTGGATAATGAAATTTTTGGTGAACATGTAATAGATGTTTCTACAGATCTTTTGAAATTGGAATTTGTTAGGAACAAATCTGATGATTCAGGTAAATCGTATCGTGTGACTCATTCAAGTTTAGTCCATGATTGGGCTGAATATTCATCAACAATGCTTGGCGAAATTTGGATCGATGGGAAAAGTTCCATTGCTAAAATTGGAGTTTTGTTAGGGTCAAACAATGAAAATAAAAATAATGTAAAGACGGTCGTGAATCCTGACTGCTTTGATCTTAGAATTTGCCCACACAATGTCATAGAAGTTATTGTATATGACATAAGATTTGGATATCACGACGAATGGAATTATGAATGGAAAAAAGTTAAGAATATAGGACTAGAAGAGATGGGAAGAGATCATCTTTGTCTTCATTCTTTAAATCAATTTTACAATGGTTTGGAAAAACCAGATTATCTGTATGCAAGGCTCCCAAGAGTAGAACCTTTAGATGGATTTCTTACAAAACAACATCATTTTTGGTTTAGATTCGACTCCAAAATGTTTAAATTTCTTGAACTAGAATCTGGAATTGTGCATGTTGGCAATATCGTCATTAATGGATCTTCAAGAACAAAACATACAGATAAGATTTCATATCATGTTTCTTTGCACGTTGATTGCAGGAATAAATTTCATAATAAGATTCAAGAAACTTTGAATCTTAAGTTAGTTCGAGACAGCACACCGGATTATGTTTCAACAAATTTAATTCCTGTTAAACAGGTTTTGCCGCATATTCGAGATGTTGAAGTAACATTGATTGAGATTCCCGGTGAAATTACTGGATGTAAAACATTAATTGGATTCAATGAATCGTATAATTTCATCAATCTTTTTGATGACGAAGTTGATGTGTATAGTCAATATCAGCAGAATTACTGTAATCAAAAATTGTGGAGAAGATGATTGATACGTCATATTATATTTAAAGAGAAAAAAATAAATTATTCTATGCACTTTGAAGTTGGAGAAGGATGTTATGGAATGGATTTTCCTCCGCATAAATTTGAAACTTGTCGTGAACGATTCGGAAGAATTTGGAATGAAAATACTACAGGATTTTTCTTTACACATCCTTCGTCCAAAGGATATTCTGTTGCAGCTTTTTTAAACAAAACTGAAATCGTTCTTAAACAATCAAAATTTTCCCAGTATTCGATGACGAATCGTGACACAATTTTATGGATAGAACCAAGTGTATTCTGGAAAGAGTGTAGAATGAAACGGTCTTTGTTGACCATTTTGATTCGGGCAGGTATGATGTATGATCCAAGAATGGACAATTACGAGGAAGCTCTTTTTACAGAAAATCTCATTAAGCCAACTAGGTTGGCTGTTATGCGTTTTCTGTATGGGTTCACAAAGTATATTGGACCTACAATTGAAAATCAAATTGTTGAAACTTATGGTTGGAAACATATATTTGAAAACCATGGTGAACAATATGTTAAAAATTGCTTGGTTTCTCCAGATGAAAAATATATTCCAAACGGAATCATAAATGGCATTTGGGTTTAACAACGAGAAAGGAATCTCATGCTTATGCCAGTTAAAGACAACTATTTTATTAAATGGTTGCACGCAGGTCTTTATAAAGACGCCGAATTTTTGGAATCACACAGTTCTGAAAATTTCTTGAAAGAGCCTGATATTAGAAGATTGATGAAAAGTAAATATGGTATGGGAGGTTTTGTAATCACAGAATTCGACAAGCCGATTGGGTACACAATCTATGAGCAATCAAAAAATCTTCTTGAAGTTGTGAATTTAGTGGTGCATCAAGATTATCGACGCCGTGGAGTTGCGACTCTTTTGATGGATAGACTTGCAACAAGAAAAAAATGGTACTCGATGCAGCTTTGTGTGAGAGAGTCTAATTTATCAGCACAATTGTTTTTCAGCAATAAAGGATTTGTTGCAACTGGAGTAAATCGTCGTTACTTCGAGGATCATTTTCTTGATGTGGTAAAAATCGAAGATGGATATAATTTCAGAAAAGACAAGGCATAATAATGGGAAAAATATTTTTTACAGATTCCTTATGCCCGTTCTTTTGGAGCCATCCTGCGTTCTGTAAGATTCCTCAAGGCTACACTGTGTTTGTGATAGTCATGCAACGTATGTTGCGATATGAATGAATAGATTTAACAACTGAATCTTCCTATTCTTTCTTAAAACGTAATTAAGATTCAATAATAGAAGAGATTATAATGAACAAATCTCATAAAGGAGGCATGAGTGTTGGCAAGGTATGGTTTACCGCCGACACTCATTAGCTTTTCGGCCATGGCAATATAATCAAATATTGTAATCGACCATTTCTGACGAAAGCTGACGAAAAAGCTTTAGAAGAAAATGGTGGTTCTTGGCACGACGGCACATGGAAAGGTTCTCGATCTAGTAATTGGAGGATTACATTGGATGCTGTTGAAATGATGAATGATGAATTTATCAATAATATCAATGCAATTGTTGGAGCGGATGATACTCTTTGGCATCTTGGAGATTTTGCATTTGCACAGAAAGACAGTTACGTCAGAAAATGCGAAAATTATCGACGTAGAATTAAATGCAAAAACATGAACATTGTTTGGGGAAATCACGATGATCCTCATCTCATTAGCCATCTCTTTAATGAGAATCATTATATGCACACCATTCCTTTGCAACAACATAGGTTCAGTATAGTTTTGTGCCACTACGCAATGGCTGTATGGGATGGAAGTCATCGTGCAAGTTGGCAGCTTTATGGGCACTCACACACATCAGCAGAACCTTGGATGAACCTCAATATGCCAGAACGAAAGAGCATGGATGTTGGTGTAGATAATGCAAAATTGTTGCTTGGGTCTTATAGACCATTTAGCTTAGAAGATTTAGAAACAATTCTGTTGCCTAGACAGGGGTTTTCAATGGATCATCACATCCCTAAGAATAGCACCGCTCCTAAAGAAGAAGAATTGATCTAATCAATACGCATTGTGGTATAATTTGATTTGTGATAACATTTTATCTTTAAGGAAAGGATTCCTAATGATAGAAGTCACAATCACGCCAGAGATGATAAAAGAGGCAAAGAAAAAAGCAGAAGAACTTGGAGTATTAAAAAATTCCATTACTAAAGGCGATGGAAATGTTGCTGGCATTCTTGGAGAGCTTGTTGTTGTCAAGGCTACAGGCTCTATTCTTTCAAATACCAAAGACTACGATGTTCTTAGACCAGATGGAAAAACATCTGACGTAAAGACTAAACGATGTAGCGGTAAACCAGAATCTCATTTTGAGTGTTCTGTAGCTGATTTTAACACAAGTCAGAAATGCGACTATTATGTTTTTGTCAGAGTTCTTAAAGACTTTTCAAAAGCATGGATTGTTGGCGAGCTTCCGAAAGTAGAATATTTCGAGAAAGCTGTATTCATTCAGCAAGGGCAATTTGATCCCGCCAATAATTGGCGTTGCAAAGCTGATTGCTACAACGTGCCAATCAACAAACTCAATGAAGTTGTTTAAAATTGTTTTGTAGAATGAAAGCATACTCAGTTCCAAAGTTGGAATATTGAGAATCTCCGATTACAAATTTTGGAGCTTTACAGTTGACAGATTCAGCCCTATAATCTCGCAGCAAGGGCGAATCACACATCGGATGAAGGATTGATTTTATGATTTCTATCGGATCTCGAACATTTTCCAACGTAGAAGAATTGGAAAAATTGGTCATTCACGCCGCTACTGAATATGAGGTGAACGGGTATGTGGAAGATTTTGATGGACAAGAGATCACTGATCCTGAATATGACGATCTTTACCGAGAACTCAAATCACGAAATCCAGCTAGTGATGCTTTTGTCGGCACGAGTCCATCATTGGCAAAAAGCAAAGGACATACAGTTGTTCACAATCCCCCAATGACATCTATCTCAAAAGCAGATGGAGAGTTGGGAGAAAAAACTGACATCTATGAAAAATGGATTGCGGATTGTGCTGTTCGACTCGGAAAAGCTCCAACAATCGCTCAGTCTTATAAGCGTGACGGGGTTGCTCTTCGAATCAACTATGTTAAAGGAAAAATGGTTAGTGCTGGACTCCGTCCTCGTGACGGAATAAATGGATCTGACGTTACCAGACACATGAAGCACATCATGGGGGTTCCCATGACTTTATCACAGCCTCTGACTCTTTCCTTAAATGGAGAGATTGAATGTTGGCTAGAGGATTTTGACATCATTAATGCTGAACGTGATGCGGCTGGAGAAGAGCTATACAAAAATCCAAGAAACTACACGGCTGGATGTCTTGGACGTGACAATGCGTCTGAAACCAAGAACGCTCGTCTTCGTATTGCTTTCTATGGAATCACAGGTTTCGATGATTGGCAAGCTTATTACAAAAATGAAGTGGATCGTGCTAAGTGGGCTAACAGTCCCGAAGGTCTAAATTTACTCGATGATGATGGCAAAGGGTATTTTGTGCGTATGCTTCTGCACAAGAAGCATCAGTTGGAAGTCATGGAAACTCATTCCAAGAAACTGCCATACTATGTGGATGGAGTGGTTCTGAAGGTCAATGATATTGAAGACCAAGAAGAACTTGGACACACTGGCGATGATAAAGTCAATCCGCCTCGTGGTGCATTGGCGTGGAAGTTCATAGAAGAAACTGCGGAAGCTGAAGTATCTTCTATTGAATGGAACGCTTCTCGTACAGGTCGAGTTGTCCCAACTGCAATTTTTGACAAGCCATTCATGCTAGCCGATACTGAAAACAGTCGAGCGACATGCAACAATTACGGGTGGATGGAAGATTTGGGCCTTGGACCCGGTGCCAAGGTTAAGTGTAAAAAGGGCGGCAAAATCATTCCAAATATCATGGAAGTTATTGTTCCTGTTAAAGATATTGGTGCTCCATCGAATTGTCCAAGTTGTAATTTTAAATTGGAAATTGTAACCAGTGGCAGTGGCAATCGTGATTTGAAATGCCTTAATGATGATTGTGGAGCGAAACATGTAAAAGGTTGGCTGTTTTATGTCAACAATATGGGCGGAAAGGGTCTTGGATCATCTGCTATGGAGAAGATTCTCAATAGCGGCAAGGTTCGCAGTCTTTCAGATCTTTATAAGCTTGGAATCACCGATTTGACTCCGCACGGTTTCTCAGAACGTCAAGCATTGCTTGCTTTGGCTGCGATTTGGCGTGTGAAACCAGACAAAGATGCCAAATTGAAGAAAGCTATTGAAGAAGCCATGAACGCTAAACAAAAAATTCCAGCGTGGCAATTCTTTGCTAGCTTAGGAATTTCTGGTGCTGGCAATTCTGCTGGAAAATCTTTAGTGAAGGAATTTCAGACATTTGATGCAATTCGAACAGCAAACCCTGATTTGCTTCAGACTGCGGATGGAGTCGGAGAGACAACTGCCAAAGCAATTTACGAATTTTTCCGAAAACGAAAAGATGTTGTAGATGAATTGCTTGGTTTTCTTGAGTTAGAGTTGCCTAAGTTTGGCAAATTGACTGGTACAAATTTTGTATTGACTGGAAGTTTCACTTTGGGCAAATCGACTTACGAAAAAAAAATCCAAGAACTCGGAGGAAACATCCAAAGCAGCGTTGGTAAAGGAACACAGTATTTGGTACGTGAACACGGCAAACCTGATGGATCGTTATCTGAAAAGGAACAAAAGTCTCAAAATTTAGGTGTAAAAATTATTGGAATTGAAGAATTGGAAAAATTCTTAATTAACCAATAATTTTTACCGTTTTTTGTTTCTCATACACTTAAATATTGGTGTGATATATTGGGAGGCAAATGCGTAAATCTATTTTAGGACATAAATTTGGAAATTTAACTGTTGTTGCTTATGATGGCGTAAAGTCAAAAAACAGCTATTGGATTTGTGAATGCGAATGCGGCAAAAAATTTTCTTGTTGCCGAACAAGTTTGGTTGGTGGAAATCAACAATCTTGTGGATGGGATTGTGAATCGACTTATTCTTTGGTTGGAAAAAGTTTTGGTCTTTTAACAGTTTTGAATCGTGCGTATATGAAAAACAATACAAGCTATTGGAATTGTTTGTGTCAATGTAAAAATAAAGTAATAATCAAAAGAAGCCATCTTGGAACGCATCATGTAAGTTCTTGTGGGTGTCTTATGCGGAGACAGGGTAAATCTTGTCCCAATTGGTCTGGGTGCGGAGAAATAAGTGGCAGTGTATTCAGCAGAATACGAACACAAGCTAACCGAAGAAAAATTACATTTGATCTTGAAATTGAACATTTATGGGATTTATTTCTAAAACAAAATGGCAAATGTGCTTTGAGCGGAATTGAATTAACGTTACCGAAACATCAGTTAATTGACTGTACAGCTTCATTGGATAGAATAGATTCATCTTGTGGATATGTAGTTGATAATATTCAATGGCTTCACAAAACTGTCAATTTTATGAAGTTGAGTATGACTCAAAGCGAATTTTTAAATTGGTGCAAAAAAATTGTTGAATTTAACCAACCTAAATTAGAACAGTTGTTATGATCACTAAACGATTAACAGACAAAGCAGAAGCTGACAGAGCCGATTTTAATTCTATGTTCGAAGGTTGCTCATGCCATATTTGTCCACCTTGCAGTTTTTGCACACATCCCGGAAATCCTCTTTGTCAAGAAGAGTGCGATGAGTGTTGGGAGGAAGACAATCTGTTCGTGAGAGATTTGCATCCTACTCAGGACGGATTTCGTCACTCGCCAAAAGAAGTTTTAAACATGATTCGTTTCGTCAATGAAGGCGGGCGATTTAACACAGAGTCTTTGAATAATCATGATCCTGAAAAACACAATCCACTTGTTGCTGTGACACAATTCGAGGATGGCTCTTTGTATATCAGAGATGGATTTCATCGTGTCATGTCCATATTCATTGGACGAACAAATGGGGTCTTATATCATGACGAATATTTTTTGGAAAATCTCACTTACAACAGGATGATGACTCCTAATTTGAAAATGCGTTATTATACTCCTTTTGATCCAAGAATTGAGGTTCGAGCTTCTGACTTTGGTAATTTTATAACACAAGTCGAAGAAGTAATTCAAAATCAGAAAGATCCTTTGGAGTTCATTCAATCGAATCGTGAAATTTATGTGCGTTCTAAACAGTCACATCATGAATCGGTTGAATTGTTTGCAAATCGTTGGCTCAAAGAAATAAGATGATTACTTTGATTATGTTTAGGTCAAAAATAATTGGAATCGATCATGGGCATGTCTGTCGAAATGCGTCGTGTTTATGCGTTGGCTGAAGAGATAGACAAAAATCTTGTTGCCAATGATTCTCGGTATCAACACTCAGTGATGATAATTCATGAAGAGGGAACAACTCTGTTTTTTAGGAATTCTTTTCTTCTGAAGTATTTTGATGCTCAGCATGGAGAATGGGGAGATTGTGAAAATCCCGGAGAATGGATTATGGTGTTTGCTGAACACCATGGGATTAATGTATATCCTGTTGATGAACTTTATGGGTTCCAAGAATTGGAATTTGTTGAAATACAAAGGTGGGGCAATGATGCTCATGCAAAATACAGTCGAACTCAGGTTCAATGCGTGGAGTTGTCCGATTCTACAGCAGGTTTTTTTGTAGCTGGCAGGGCAGCAGATGAAATTGTTAGTGTGCCGCTAACAGAAATTCCAAACAACATAAGAGCGATATTGTGTGTAGATAAAATTTTGCACGCAAAAGTGCAGATTGATACGCCACGTGGTTCGAAAGTTTTGTTTGATGCTTGGGAAGAGCAATGATGAAAAAAATAAGTAAAATAAGTCGAACCTTATTCTGACGATTCACGTCTTTGTTTATGCGAGGCTAAAAATGAATGAGAAAACACGAGAAGAAGTAAAAGTGATGACAAAAGAAGATGCAATGACTTACATTTCTTCGCTTGTGTATGAGGCGTCGAGAGTGATTGAGACGCTTGAGAGTTGTGGAAAGTGCAGAGGAAATGGTCGTCACGCAAGACAAAAGGTCGCTGACTTTGCAGCGAAACAGATTGAAGACAGATGGCTTGATTCAGAAGATTTGTAATAATGATGTTGCAAAAATGAAAACAATTATATATCATATGATCTTTGATGTTTAGGACAAAGTCCTCGAATGAAGGAACATGTGCTGATGCTATTCGATAGGATCAAGGCACTGTAGTAATTAAAAATTACTCGGAAAGGCAGGAAGCATCATGGCTAACAAGAAACTATTTAAGAGTCCCGAAGTTGCAGCTAAGGTTCCAGTAGCCAACACTAATAATGCGGCAGGGGGAAAAGCTTATAATAAGACCGAAAAGGCAGCACTCGCACAAATTGCTGCAACGAATTGTTTCAATGGAACGTATTATGTTTCAGCAGAATCAAATTTGAAGTTGGCTAAAGATGCGGCTTTAGCATTGATTGGTGATCCAGAATTTTTGGCAAAAGTGGCTGTGTATTCTCGTGAAAAAGGATACATGAAAGACATGCCAGCATTCCTAACAGTGTTGCTGGCTTCTACAGACACAAAGCTATTCCGTAAGGTTTTTCCAAAGGTCATCGACAACGGAAAGATGTTACGTAATTTCTGTCAAATGGCACGTAGTGGTGCTGTGACAGGGAAGGTCATGAATCTTTCCAGCGGTAGCGTTCGACATGCTATTCAGCAGTGGTTCGACGTGCGTGGTGCATTCGCACTTTTCAAGGCAAGTATCGGAAACGATCCTACCATGAAAGATATGTTGCGTATGTCACGACCAAAGCCAAACTCCGATGAAAAGGCTGCGTTGTTCGGCTATTTCTTGGGCAAAGATGTATATGCTGCACGATTGCCACAAATTGTTCGTGAGTACGAAGCGTTCAAGAAAGACAAGACTTTGGCAGTGCCAAATGTTGATTTCCGTATGCTGGATTCACTCGGTTTAACCGATGCTCAGTGGACAGAGATTGCAAAGAACGCTCCTTGGATGATGACGAGAATGAACCTTAATACGTTCGCTCGACACAATGTCTTTAAAGACAAGGAAGTGACCAAGTTGATTGCTGACCGTATTCGCAATCGGGAAATGATTGTTGAAGCACGTCAATTTCCATACCAAATGTTCTCAGCATGGAAAGCCACAGAAGGGACAACAGAAGTTCCTTTTGAAATTCGTGATGCGTTGCAGGATGCGATGGAAATCGCAATCGACAATGTTCCAGAATTCAAAGGGCAAATTTATGTTTGCGTGGATGCTTCTGGCTCAATGAGTTCGCCAATTACTGGCAGCACTGGGTATGGTTCCAGACAATCAACTGTTAGTTGCATGGACGTTGCTGGACTTGTTGCTTCTAGCATTGTCAGAAAAAACCGTTCTGCTGAAGTTTGGACATTCAAATCAGAAGCACAGAAGGTAAGCTTGAACCCACGAGACACTGTAATTACAAATACAGTAAAGTTGGCTAAAGCTGGAGGTGGAACTAATGTTTCGGCTCCATTGCGTAAGCTCAATGAACTGAAGGCCAAGGGCGATGCTGTTGTCTATGTCAGTGACTATGAGTCATGGGTTGATAGTGATTCTGGATATGGTATGTACGGCGGAAGTACAGGATTGGCAACCGAATGGGAACTTTTCAAGAAGAGAAACCCAAATGCACGTTTGATTGCCATTGACTTGACTCCAAGTAAAACTTCTCAGATCAAAACGAGAAAAGATGTTTTACAGGTTGGAGGCTGGGGGGACGCTTGCTTCGATGTGATCTCCAGCTATTTGGAGCATGGAGATAGTTCAGATCACTGGGTGAGCGAAATTGAAAAAACTTCTTTGGAGTAAAATTCAATAATTCAATAATTCATTTTAGAATTTATATGTAGGGCATCTTCTTTGATAGAATATCTTAGATAGTGCTCTACATGTATTTTTGGACAGAAGAACAAGATGATTTTTTACATGAGAATTATCAAACACTGACGATTGAGCTTGTGATTTGTTTTGAGACAAACTATATTTGTTTATCTCAAGGTGTTTGAAGAAATGATCTTTGAAATTTTTATCAATTTAAAACTTCTATTATTTTTTCATAAAATTCAATGTTTCTAGTTCGACTGATAGATAATGCTTCTGGGTACAATGTTGTTTGATCGATTATTGACATCCAGTTGTCATCTAAGCAAATTGCTGGCTTGAATTTTAGATTGTCAAAATCACAATTTTTTGTAAATGCTATAACTCTTCTTTTAAGCAATGCTCCCCAATAACATCCATAATATGAATTTGTTAAAATATATTTTGCAGATCCAATGAATGATGCGGCTATTTTTGGACTCAGTGAGCTACATTTTGGAATTCTTTTTATATTCAATGAGTTGTTTGAATTTTCATAAATTGCAAATTTATGTAGGATTTTGTAATCTTTATTAAAAGCAGAATCCATGCAACTTGGGCATGGCACCCAAGGATATAAGGATTTTAAGTTTTTTACGCTTATGATGTCAAATTCTCTTAATATTTCTGAAGAACAATTGAATTCATCTACAGACCAGCCGATTTTAATATCATTTTCTGATGTAGACTCTTTATAGCTAATATTGTATTTAGAAAAATCAAAATATGATAACGGAGACATATCTGGACCTTGAATCGTAGCTGAATTTCCTGTGTATTTTAAAGCTGTTGATATTTGTTCAATAGGCAATTGATTTCGACAAATAATTGGCAAAATTTTTGTGCCCGGTGCAATTCTTGTTTTGGGGTTTATAAGACCAAATAAAGCAACTCCTGCAATGTCGAGTGCTTGAGCAATATGAATAGTGCCTGTATCTGGTCCAATATAAAAATCAACAACAGATAATACTGCCATGAGTTGCCGTAAGTCAGTTTTTCCTCTTAGATCTAAAATGTGTTCTGATATATTAAAAGTTTGATAGGGATTAATTCCAAGTAACACAATGTTGTATTCACTGTCAATTAGCTTAGTGAATAGTGAATCCCAATTTTCGGCTGACCACCCTTGAAATTTTCTTCGTGTATCTTTTGTGAAATATGATCCGGTGTCTATAGCGATTAATTTTTTAGATTTGTCTAAAAAAGATTTGGCCCAGTCTGTTTCTTTTTTTGAAACATATAATTTTGGAGATTGACGACCTTCATGAAAATTAATGTCATACTTTTTGAAGTATGATTTTTGAATTAATTCTACTCCATCATAAAAATGTGTCCAAAGTCTAAAAAGCCAATCATCATCAGTAATTAAAAATTTTTGTCTGCCAATTTCTTCGTAAGCATCGTTTAGGTTGAATATATTGTTAAATTCGTTTAATTTTTTGTTTGATACTAATGGGTGATGTTTGAATATCTGTTCTGCAATTTCTCCTTGAACACAAATGTGATTGTATCCTAGTTTTTCTAAACCACGAATAAATGGCTCACAACAAACTACATCTCCTAAAGATGAATCTCTAATTACTAATGCAGATTTGATTTCCATGTATTATATATTGTCATGAAATGCAAACTTTGTGATTGTAATATTTTTGTGATAATCGATAAAACGTTTGTTAAATGTCCTATTTCTGAAGGTCCGTTTTATAAATCTTTGTGTAAACAAGATGAAAAAATTTATGAAGATTATATTCGTTGTTTAGGAAAAGTCTGCCCTTCAACAATAGGGTTGGAATTGGATTATCGTGGATTTCTACAGCTTTATAATTCATTCAAAGAGAGTGGATTTTATTTTGATCCAGAAGATCCAATTGTTATTTCAGATTTACTAGAAATTCATAACGGGCAGAGAAGGGTTAGTATTTTGTTTTTTTTGTGTGGCAAAGATACAATATTAGATATTGTTGATGGTTGTGTTAAAAACGTTGAGGTGCGTAATGGGGAAAATCACGAAGCTTTATTATAGATCAGAGGATTTAGGGTCTCGTCTAATGAACTCTTTGTTTCTTGATATTTGTGAGAACGTTCATTTACATTATCGAGATTTGAGGTTGGAATTTACATTAGAAGAATTTTTTGATTGGAGTTCTAAAATTGCTGAGATTCGAACTTTGTTACTAAAATGGAGAGATGAGCATCCGGATTGGAAGGAATCAAACAATCCAGAAGCATTTGATAATCAATATGTAATTTGGATGCCCGGATTTGGGTGTGAAGATGTCATGTTGAAAGAATCGAAATATTGGCCTAATCGTGTTTCAATTGAAAAAGTTGGTGCTATTTATCATATTCATTATCGTGATATCAGAATCGAATTGAGTAAACAGGCATTCGTTGAGTTTATTAATGGCTGCAAACATGTCGAAGTGTGAATTTTGAACAAAAATTTTAAATTTGTCTTGTAATTTCTAAAATGTCAAATATACTACACCATCGAAAGCAAACAAGTTCGATAAGGGAAGGTAGCTCAGTTGGCGCAGTTAGGACTACATCTATCACAAAAAAGTTGTCTTGACGAATTCTTGTCCGATCCAAATTTTTGCCCGTGTAGCTCAGTGGCTAGAGCGTCTTCCCTCACCGGAAGAAGGTGGTGGCGTTCAAATCCCACCACGGGCACTTTCTGGAATGCTGTTGTGGTTTACATCAAGTGTATGAAAAGAACTACAACGATCCTTGTCCAGAATATTGCCGGTAGCTCAAAGGTAGAGCAATCGCACAAAAATCGGTAGAAATGCCGATATAGTGGGAGAGTGAGATTGGTTCGAATCCAATCCCGGCAACTTTGAATTCATACTAAAAAGTAGAGAAGTAGAAAAAAGCCAACTTATATATCAGTTGGATTTTTCTATTCTTATAAATTTAAACTAGACTTTACAATCTAAAAATTTTTACTACAATCTTATAAGGCAACTTTGCCTGTCTTCAAGTTTTTTAGGAGCTTCTCATGGCGGCACCCGACCAAGCAAATCGTGACCTGACACTTCCACCAGACACGTATTTGTATCTTCAGAATGAGACTAAGAATGGAGTGATTACGGTTCACCGTGGTCCAACAAACGTAAATCAAACCGGGCAAGACAAGCCGATTTTATTCAACCCGCAGAATCGACAATATCGAAACGTTTCGCTTGATCAAGCCGTCCAGCAATTTCCACGTGCGGCTGAAGGTGATTATGTCATCCTTGAAAATCCTGCTGAAGATGGTGGATTTCTCGATGCCAGCAGCGGACCAAGCAAAACATTAAGGAAGGGTTGTAAGATTGTTATTCCCGGACCTTGGAGCGAAGCTCTTTATCCGGGACAGATTGCAACGATGATCGAAGGACATCGCTTGCGAAGCAATCAGTACCTCGTTGCTATCATTTACAATGACAAGGAAGCTGCGGCGAATTGGGAAAAAGGCACTGTTGCTAAGGCAGCAGAACACATTGAAGGCGAAAATCCTGTTCAGAAACATGTTGGTTTGCCAAAGCCTGATCGTTTTGGTGTCGGTACAAGAATTGTAATTCGGGGCAGCGATGTTTCGTTTTATATTCCTTGCACTGGTGTGGAAGTAATGCGTGATGAAGATGGCAAGTATGTTCGTGATGCCGTCACGCTTGAACAACTCGAATACTGCTGCATGATCGATGAAAGTGGAAAGAAAGAGTATCCTCGTGGTCCAGCAGTGGTGTTCCCAACTCCGACACAGGTGTTCGACAAAGACTCAAAAAGTCGCCGTAAGTTCCGTCCCATTGAACTCAATACCATCAATGGTATTCACCTGAAAGTTACTGCTGATTTTCAAGGTCCAGATATTGAAAATGATGCGAGTCAGGTGAGAGACTTCAGGGAAGGCGAAGAACTCTTCGTTACTGGCAAAACTCTTTCTATCTATTACCCGTGTGAAGAACTGGTAATTATTGAGTACGGTGCTGGAAACAAGAAGCACTACTCTACGGCAATCCCGTTTGGTGAAGGTCGATATGTCATCAATCGTGAATCCGGTGAAATTCGTCTCGAAAAAGGGCCAAGAATGTATTTGGCTGATCCTCGCACAGAAATTCCTGTGCGTCGATGTTTGACTCTTGAAGAGTGCAAGCTTTGGTATCCGGGCAACAACGAAGCTGTTGCTTATAACAATGAACTCGCTGCTACGATGGCAGAGAGTCCATCTGGCAGATCTGGAGTTGTGAGCGAAGGAGATTATCGCAAACGACAAGCCAAATTGATGCGAGGTAGTGATTCTGATTCTTATTTGATGGCTGCTGATTTATTGGAGTCTTTTCGTCCAGAAGAAGTTAGTGACGAAACGACTGTTGGCGAAACGATAACTCGTGGAACAAAATTCACACAGCCAAAAACTTTGACTCTTAACACCAAATATGATGGTGTTCCGAAGGTCGAAATTTGGTCAGGATTTGCTGTACTGATTGTTGGTGCAGCAGGATCAAGGCGTGTTGTTGTTGGTCCTGAAGTCGTACTTTTGCAGTATGATGAAAAGCTCGGTTTCATGGAATTGAGCACTGGCAAGCCGAAGACCACCGACAAATTGATGCGGACTGCATATTTGTGCGTCCAAAACAATCAAGTTGGTGATATTGTGCCTTTCGAATCTAAGGATCATGTCAAAGGCAAGCTGAAAATTTCTTTGCGTGTCAATTTCGAATCTGACACTGAAGAAGGCCGATTGAAATGGTTCGGAACTGACAATTATGTTAAGTTTCTGACCGATCATGTCCGTTCCAAGATTGCTGGAATGACGAAGGGCCACACTGTTGCTCAAATTAAGAGCGACTATGTGAATCTTGTCCGTAATGCTATTCTTGGTTCAAAACCAGAAGGAGCAAAACGTCCCGGAATGGAATTTGAAAACGGAATGAAGGTCACAGAAGTCGAAGTTCTTGAAATGTCGCTGGATGATGCGAATATTTCTCAGATGCTTGAAAAGGCTCAGACTGATGTAGTTCGAGCTAATATTCAAATTCAGCAAGCTGAAAAAGATCTGGAAGCCACTAAGGCTATGGAAAGTATTGCCCGAGAAAAGGCGTTGGCACAGTTTGACACAAAGAAGCTGGCATTTGAATTGCAAACTTCTAATGTTCAAGCCCAGCTTGAAGTCACTCTGGCAACACTTGATGCAGAACTCCAGAAAATCTTGGAAAGCAAGAAGACTGCTGAAGCAAATGAGACATTGAGGGATCTTGCAGCCTCAAGCGAATTGTCTCGTCAGAAGTCTGCTTCTGATCAGGCTACCTCAATTCAAGTGACGCAACAGCGACTCAAGATTGAATTTCTGGCTGCTGAGACCAAGGCTGCTGCTGACAGAATGGCCGCTGCTAAGGATGGCTTGTCAGAAGCTCTCGTTGCTCTTGGACGTGATGATATGGCAGTCAAGCTGGCAGAAGCTGTCAATATCGAACGTTATATCACTGGAGAAAATCTTGGAAGCTCAATTGCAAATATATTGAGTTTTGCTCCAACTCTTCAGCAGTTCATGAATCGTGGAAATGAAGGAAACGGAAATCGTCTGGCAGGAAAGTCTGTTACTAATTAGTCAAACTTTGTTGGGCGGAGGGGAACCCTCGTTAGTTGAAAAACTAACGAGGGTTTTTTATTCGAAAGAGTCAAATGATTGTTTGTTGAGAAGAACCTCTTCAAAAATCGCTTGAGTTTACAAAAAATGTTTCTGGGTTTTTAGAACTTGTAGAATATGGAACAAGCTCAATGATTGCGTAAAGGTTTTTTGCACAACCAATGAATTTAATTTCGTAAACAAAAACGAGAGTCAAATTAAAGAATTGTCTTTTTTAATCTTGGAGTTTGTTTGCATTCGTTATATATTGATGCCTGAAAGGCAAGGATGCTAAATGTCATTATCTCAGCGTTATCAATCTCTTAAAGAAGCTGCACAAATTTCGCTCGATGAGATCAAAGGATTTGATCTCATTTCAGAGCGTGTGCTTACACAGATTGTGCTGGAATCAATCCGTTCGTACCAACAAAAAGTGTCTGTTGGAATCGAGGATTCTGCTGCTGATTTGTTAGATACGTTTAAAAAGAACATCGCAAAGCAGATATTTGAAACTGCTTCTGGATGGCGTGTCACACAGCGTGATTGCTTTGTATTTCCCAGAGGATGCCGATTCTCCTTTCAAAAAGGAATCAACACAATTGTCGTTGTGGAGCAAGATCCACAAGTAAGGACATTGTCTTTTAGGGCAGGTATGCAGGCAAATGATCATGATATTGGTGTTTATTTTGATTCAGAAAGAGCCTCTCTATCTTTTCCATATTCAGTTTTTGTATTCACTTTTGTGAATGATCAATTCACAAAAGTGAAATTTTTCTTTCGGTCTTCTCCTTTGAAAAGCATAGAAGACAATTTGTATTGCAGCGTTCTGCCAAATATTCACATTGGAGGCGATGTTTGTTTAGGCGATAGACCTTCTGGGACAATTACAGAAGTTTGCGAAAAAGTTATCGCTTCTTTTTGGAGTAGTCAGTTTAATTTTGACTTGGCTGATGAATGGTGGAATAAATCAAGAATTTCACCTTTAATAGCAACCGGTGAAGTGTGGCAAGAACAAACAAAAACAGATCCTCTTTTTATTCTTGATGTTCCATTTAGACTATGGAAAAGTTTAAGAGAAGTAGTTGATGGTTTGGGGTCGTCAGAAGAAGTGTCTGAAAGTGTTTTCAGACATAAAGTGCATTCAGACATTGATTCTTGCACAGAATTTTTGTTTCACAAGATTACAACATATCTAAAGAAGACAAAGTTTGAAAGACATTCTCCCAAAGATGTAGAAGAGTCGCTTAAGAATCATTTGAAGTTGTCTGTTGCTGAACTTGCTGAAGTTGTGATGTCGTTGCATCATGAAATAAATAAGTTATCAAAAGATGTGAAAACGCCTTATAAACCAGTGTCGAAAGCTGGAGTTTTTTGGAGTGATATTCATGAATAAACAACAATTACAAGAAATCGTTAAAGACTTGATTACAAAATCGCAATCTCGATTCAAGCAAGAGCTTGTAGGAGAAAATGAGGAAATGTTAGATAGAGTTTTACGTCAATATAGAGCAAAAGTGGCTCGTCAGTCTTGGAAGCTTTCTCAAAAATGGAGTAGATGGGATTCTGAAGGCCCAGTTTTAATGCCAGATTACACACGCATCTATTACCGTAAAGGAAATACAGAGGTAATGTTGCAAGAGTTTCCTCCGCAAATTAGAACATTAAAATTTCGTGGAGAACTCGTTTCTAGGTCTAATACAAATCAAACCCTAGATCCAATTGAAGCTCAAAAGCTGTATAATTTTACACTTGCATTGCCTACCGTTGTGTTTATTTTTAAGTTTGTTGAAGGCATGTTTTCAGAAGTGCGATGTGCTTTCTGCGATCGACCTCTTAAAAGACTTGAAGAACGACCGCTCAGACCATATTTGTCTAATATTGATAGCAGTCTTTCAGTTTGCCTTGGAAGCAGTATGGATAGAAGTTGTTTGATCAAAGGAGATTTGACACAACAGGTCTCATTTATTTTAGATCATTTTTGGCACACAGCATATAGCGATGAATGGTCCGGACATTTTTGGGCTAACCGAGCAAACTTTCAAGACTCTGATATTAGAATGTCAAGTGTCCAAAATTGGCAGGAAGAAACTACGGAAAATTCTTTGTTTATGTTAGATAAAAGTGTTAATTGGCTGCAACACTCAGAAGAAAATTTCGGCGACATAATAGTCAAAATGCTTCAAGATGATTCAGAAAATCAAAAACTTCAAGATAATCTGTATGCTGATCTTGTTGATACGTTTTTTGAAGAAATCAAAAAAGCTGTTCAAGAAAACACAACAGCAGTTGCAGAAAAAATATCTGAACAACAGATTGATGATTTTTCAAAAGAGTTATTGACTAGATTGCGTTCTTAATGTAATTTAATCAATTAAACAAAGACAAGGATGTCGCAAAATGTTCCCAGTTTATCTTTACGAAGAAGATTTCGAATTGCCAGAAAATGGCACTTATTTTCTTGTTGCAGGCAATGGTTTGTGGCTGCATAAAGATACAGGAATTGTAAAGGCGTTTGTGCCTGTACAAAATATTTCTATTCTTAAAGATCTTGATTCTGATTCATTTGTTCAATGTACGCTGCCAAAAATTCCTGCCAAACACATTCTAAGAATCAAAACATTTTTTAAAAATGTTGTTCAGGAACATAGATCTGAAGCTAGCACAAGTCTTTATTACAATAAAGAGACAAATGAGTTTAAAATCCATGTGCCACAACAACGTGTAAGTCATACAAGTGTCAATTACAAAAGACAAGCATTGACTCATGTTGAAGGAATGGAAAATTTTTTGTGCGTTGGAACAATTCATTCTCATTGTGATTTTGGGGCCTTTCATAGCAGCACTGATATCGGAGATGAAGAAGATTTCGATGGATTGCATTGCACGTTCGGTCATAACAATCTCACAGAATTCAGTATCTCTGCAACTGTTGCCGTAAATGGAAATCGATTGATAGTTGACCCAATGGATGTTCTTGAAGGAATTGAATCAGTTCCCGGTCAAGAAGGCCATTATAGATTGACTGAATTAGCTCCAGAGCTTGAAGCTGAGTGGATTGCAGGAATTGAAGATTGGATGTCCAAAGTTTCAAGCGGCATTAAATGGAAAGATGACGCAATCTTTCAAAAAGGCGATAAAGTTGATTGGGCTGGAGAAATGGCTACTGTTGATGTTAGATCAATATGTGGAGAAGGACCATTTGAAGTTGACTCCTCCTCTGGAGGAGTTGTTACGATTGTTACAAAAATTGGATTGGCTAGATTCAGCGAAAAACTGTTTAAGAGGGTGTAATGAGTACAAGAAAAATAAAAGTTATTGGTGCTGGTGGAATTGGCGGCTATATGTTGGAGCCTCTTTCCAGATATCTTAGTTATAGCGAAGATAGTGTTGAGATCACTGTTTATGATGGTGATCGATATGAAGAAAGAAATCGAGAGAGACAAAGATTTTCAGCTTGTGAAAATAAAGCACAACATACAGTTGAGAAGCTTAAAGTAGAGTTTCCAAAAATACATTTTAGATCAAAAGCAGAGTATCTGACTTCTGATAATATCATTCCAGCAATCAGAGAAAATGATATTGTATTTATGTGTGTAGACAATCATGCCACACGAAAACTCGTTTCAGATCGGTGTCAAGAACTTGACAATGTAACGTTGATTAGCGGCGGTAATGATTACACTGACGGAAATGTAATTGTGTATATTCGTAAAGATGGTGGTGATGTCACAAAGTCGCCAACAGAATTGCACTCAAAAATTGCCAAGCCCACAGATAAAAATCCGGGTACAATTACAGATGCTCAAAGACTTAGCTGCGAACAAGAAGCAGTAATAAATCCTCAACTTCTCTTTACAAATCTTGCCATAGCAAGTGCCATGTGCAATTGCTATTATGCGTGTGAAAATGATAAAGTGACTTTTGAGCAGGTTTACTTGGATATTGCAACTCAAAGAATGCGACCCTCGCCAGATAAATTTTAGTGTGCCTTGTATTTAAAAAGGAAATAAAATGAGCCAAGAAAGAATGAATGCGGGTGATGACAAGAAAAGAAACACTGATAGTGTTTCTGGAACTTCTTATCAGGCTCCAGATATTGAATCTACATTTAATCGTGCAAAAAATAGCTTAAACAAGGTGCGTGTAGTAAATGGTGCGAATGAACAATATTTCGATAACATCGCAGGAAAAAATGTTGGAAGCGTGAGAAAGTCTTTAAGAGAAGTTTTCAATATTCCCGGAGATGCCTCTGCTTTGGTAGGAGGAAAAGAAGTTCAAGATGACTTCATCTTAGAAGGCGGAATGAACCTTGAGTTCATAAAAGAAAGTGGAGTAAAAGGTCGCTGATTTTTTTTTTTTGTAATTAACACTATATAAGTTAATCACTTGCATAGGATTCATAATGAAAAAATTGAAAGAAATTAAGAAAGACGTGGAACAAGGTCAAAAGACTTATTACGTCTATTTGCTTTTTAAACCCGATGGAACTCCTTTTTATGTTGGAAAAGGAAAAAGTAATCGAATCTCGGCTCATGAGGCCGAGACAAGATGTTTCCTTAAAGGTAGAAACTGGAAAGGAATAAACACTTTCAAATTAAACACCATTAAGAAAATTTGGGACAATAAAGACAATGTGCTTTATCAAATAGATAGTTGGCATGATGTTAGTCAAACGGCTGGCGAACGTGAAATTGAATTGGTGGAATTTTATGGTCGTAGAGTTATAAATGAAGGTCCATTAGTCAATATAAGAACTGGCGGTGACTTGATGTCAGAGGAAGACAGAAAGTTATTTGGGGAAAAGATTAGGCAACACTACATTGATCATCCTGAAGCCAGAGAAAGATTGTCTCAAAGCATCAAACAACACTACATTGATCATCCTGAAGCCAGAGAAAGATTGTCTCAAAGCATCAAACAACACTACATTGATCATCCTGAAGCCAGAGAAGCCATTTCTGAAAGAACGACTCAGTTTTACATTGATCATCCAGAGATGCGAGATCAAATTTCTCAGTCAATGAAAGATTACATTGAAGACAATCCAGAGTTTGTTACCAATTTAATGGAACGCAAAGAGGATTGGATCAAGAATCATCCAGAAGAGTATGCTGAGGCAGAACGAAATCGATTAGAGATATGTCAATCTGATGAACACAGAAAAAAAGTGTCTGAGACAATGGTTCAATATTGTTTAGAAAACCCAGAATCATTACAGAGATTCATTGAACAAGGTTCCAATTTTTGGATTGACAATGAAGAGGCTAGAGAATCGGCGAGACAAAGAGCGATAGACAATGAATCTCATTTGAACATAATCAAATGGTTAGAGAACGAGCCAGAGGCTTGTAGAGAGAAGTGGGACCGACATTCTGAATATATGACACAATGGTATCAAGACAATCCAGATGATGCCAAAAGATTAGCAGAGGATCGCAATAAGGTTTTAAGATCTGATTCTCATCGCAAGAAGATGTCACAAAGAACTTCCGATTACATGGCAAGCAATCCTGAAGTATCTCAAAAAAAAGTTACATTAATGCAAACAGCTATTGCTGAAAAGAGGAAGATTAAACAGAAATGTTTGAGAAAAATTCAACAAAGATTATTTGAACTAGGAAAAATTTCTGTTGTTAAGGACGAGATTACATTTAAGATGGTTCGTCGTTGGGAAAAGCTTGGTGTTATCGAGAAGTATTTTCCAGACATGCCTACTGGCCGAGCTAAGCACTCTGATTGGGAATCATTTTTTAAGTCACATATTCATGCCTGATATTGCTTGTCATTGTTGACACCCGCTTGTAAGGTGTGAATAAAAAATGACATTTCTATTAAGTGAGTTGACTGTATGAAATTTTTCACGCCAAATGTTATGACAGAAAACAATGTTTCTGTATTGTCAGAAATCATTTTTTTTGAACACAAATGTTATATCCGAATGTTTCTGCATGGAACAGGTAATGAACATTTCATCGGACCATTTTCTGATACAAAATCTGCTGAGATTGTGCGTGATAGCCTTAGAGATTATACTGAAAGTGTGTACGAATTTGCACATAAGGTTGGATACGCATTTTGCCAAGGTAAAACGAGATCACAATTAGGAATTTAAGTAGATTAATGCCACGGACGCCGATGGACGGCAGCCGCAAGTAACGTCGTGACCGGCACAGCATTCTTGGAATACTGGAACAGCCTTCCGGTTGATATAGATTGCGGTGGCATGGCAACGCTAAGTAGGTTCGATTCCTGCACATGGTTTAGAATAATAATGTGTTAGGGACTGTGATATGTGGAACTGCTGTGTTTGATGATGAACCAAATAATGAGCACTATTTGTATGTTAACTATGAGGCTGGATTAAAAAAATTGATTGGTTGCAGGAGGGGTTTTGAATTCAACAAATGATACGACCATTT
>Ga0163144_10002009_pt1 | contig 47476 bp, 41 predicted proteins | sample OliLak19BULKMAT1_FD_123175 | JGI IMG/M metagenome (GOLD analysis project Ga0163144, IMG submission 123175) | Freshwater microbial mat bacterial communities from Lake Vanda, McMurdo Dry Valleys, Antarctica - Oligotrophic Lake LV.19.BULKMAT1 | ecosystem: Environmental > Aquatic > Freshwater >... | reverse complement strand
GCCATCAGTCGCATGGGGTTCCTCGGTGGTAAGTGGATGGTGCGGTGCCCGGCCGCGGCGCCCCTCGCATCTCACGAAGTGGCTCAGCGGAACGGGCACCGAGGCAACGATGTCGATGCCTCGAGTAGAGACGGTAGCGAGCCGGCGTGACCATTGCGCGACGCATGCATGACGGCGCCGCTACAATGGTGAGGCGCGCAGTGGAGGCGCGCGCAGCGATGGCGGAGTTGCTCGGAATCTGGGTGAAGCGCGCGCACCGCGGGTCCATGGACGCGGCAGCGTCGGCCACGCTCGTGGCCGGGCGCGGGCTGCGAGGCGACGCCACGCAGGGCGGGCGGCGTCAAGTCACGATCCTGTCGCTCGAGCGCTGGACGGCGCTCACGGCGCACCTGCCCGGCCCGCCTGTGCCGGCCGTGCGGCGCGCCAACCTGCTCGTCAGCGGCGTGGACCTGACGAACTCACGCGGCCAGGTGCTGCGCATCGGCGATGCGCGCGTGCGGATCTTCGGCGAGACGCGGCCGTGCCGTCAGATGGACGAGGCGTGTGCCGGCCTGCAGGCGGCCCTCGACCCGGCCTGGGCTGGCGGCGCCTTCGGCGAGGTACTGAGCGGCGGCGAGATCGCGCTCGGCGCGCCGGTGGCGTGGGAACCGGCTGACGCGATCGCGTGACGCGCGATTACCGGCGGGGCCTTTTCGCGCCGCCGGCCTTGGCGTCCTCGGCCCGCGCGCCGGCCAGGATGCCCTCCATCGCGTAGTTGCCTTCGTGGCACGCGTACTCGTAGATCTGGCCGTCGGTCTTCTTCAGCCGGACCATGAAGGTGTACGGTTTGGTCCACGTAGCCGGATCGTCCACCGTGATTTCCCAGTTGACGAAGTCGGGGCTCACGCGGGTGTAGCGCTCGGTGAGCGTCACGTCGCGGGTCGAGCCCTGGAAGCCGTTTGTGTAGTTGGTCGTCTCGACGACGAGCGTGTCGCCGTCCCAGCGGCCGCGCGGGTCGCCGTGAAGCTGGCGAATGGTCTTCGGCAGGTGCGGCCGGCCTGTCATCGGCACCACCCGCGCGTCGTGAATCATCTCCTGCATGAGCACCGTCGTGTCCGGCGACTGGATGATCTGCACGTAGCTGTTGTAGTTGGCCCCGGTGCGCGGCGCGCCGTAGGAGACGCACCGCTCCGACAGCGGCCGGTCTTCCGGGCCATCCGCCGGACCGCGGCTGGGCTTCTCGCGGGCCAACCGCGCGGCCTCGCGCCGCGCCTCACCCGCCGGCGTCATCGGCGGGAACTGGCCGTCGGGCGGGTCGGTGATGAGCGACGTGCGCGTGTCCCACTCGCGGTCGGCCATCCAGAACTGGTTGTAGTTGCCGGTGGTCGGGTCGTAGGAGACCTGCTTGAACTGCCCCTGGTCGCGCGCGTCGAGCGTCTGCTGCACGAAGTTGCCGAAGATCGCGTCGCCGCCCTGATCGACGAACTCCGCCGTGATGCGCTTCAGCTCCTCGAGCTCCGCGTCGGTGAGTGCGGCCTTGCCCTTCCACTGCGTCGGCCGGGTCATGGGCGTCACGCTGTTGTTGCCCCACACGCCCTGCAAATCGGGTTTGCCGTCCGGCGTGCGCGGCACCTGCCAGCCCGCCGGAGCGGTGCCCGTGGCGGCCGGGGGAGACTGGGCGCCGAGCGTGGCCGCGACCAGGGAGCAGGCAACGAGAACCGTGGACAGGTGTCTCATGCGGCGTAGTGTCGCTCAAGCCGGACGCGCCGTCCAGTGCTCATGCTATGCTCCCGCGGCAAGGAGGTCAGATGGCAAGACCGCTCTGGATGTGGGTAGCCGGTGTCGTCGTGCTGGGAGCCGTCACGCCCCTTGTGGCCCACCACGCCTTCTCCTCGGAATTCGATGCGAAGTCGCCGGTCACGCTGCGCGGCCCCATCACCAAGGTGGAGTGGATCAACCCGCACGCGTGGATTCATATGGAAGTGAAGTCGGCCGCCGGCAAGGCTGAGACCTGGATGGTCGAAGGCGGCACGCCCAACACCCTGCAGCGCCGTGGGATCTCGCGCGACTCGATCGTGCTTGGCACGGTGATTGTCGTCGCCGGCTTCAAGGCCAAGGACGGCCGGCTGCGGGCCAACGGCCGCGACATCACCTTCCCCGATGGCCGCACGCTCTTCATGGGGTCGTCGGGCACCGGCGCGCCGAGCGACGGCCGCGACCCCACGCAGAAGCCGAAGGGGCCAGGACTCTGATGCGCCCGCGACACGCGACGCTGCTGGCCACGGTCCTGGCCGTGAGCTCGCTTCTTCCGGCGTGCGCACCCGCGCCGCCCGCGCCGCAGGGCTACCGCGCGCCGCGCACGCCTGGCGGAGCGCCAGACCTGAGCGGCATCTGGCAGGCGAACAACACCGCGCACTGGGACATCCAGGCCCACGAAGCACGCCAGGGGCCCGTCCCCGCGCTCGGCGCCGCCTTCAGCGTGCCTCCCGGACTCGGCGTCGTCGAAGGGGGCGAGATTCCTTACCTGCCCGACGCGCTGGCCAAACAACAGGCCAACGCCAGCAGGTGGATGACCCTCGACCCCGAGGTGAAGTGCTTCATGCCCGGCGTGCCGCGTGCGACCTACATGCCCTATCCCTTCCAGATCGTGCAGTCGGCCGACACGGTGCTGATGACCTACGAGTTTGCGAGCGCCAGCCGCCTCGTGCGCATGAACAGCGCCGAAAAAAGTCCCGCGCCGGCGTGGATGGGGTGGTCGATCGGGCGCTGGGACGGCGAGTCGCTCGTCGTGGAGGTGACCGACCACATGGAAGAGACGTGGTTCGACCGCGCCGGCAACCACCACAGCGATGCGCTGAAGGTAACCGAGCGCTACACCGCGCTCGACGCGAACACGCTGCACTACGAGGCGGCGATCGACGACCCGAAAGTGTTCTCGCGGCCCTGGAAGATGAGCATGCCCCTCTATCGGCGACGCGACGCCGACATGCAGCTCATGGAATACAAGTGCGTGCCGTTTGCCGAAGAGCTGATGTACGGCCACTTGCGCAAGCCGGCGGCCAGGTAACGAGCCGGATCGGCTCGGGCGCAGCCGGCGGCCCCCACTCAGAGCCCGAAGACCGCCATGGGCAGCCACGCGGTGACTTCGCCTACGTGCGGCTTCACGAGTGCGCGGTTGCGCGCTGGCGCGTCGGGCAAGCGCACGGCGGGCGGGTCCACCTTCGCGCCGCGGGCCATCGCTTCGATCACTTCTTCAAGACCGCCAGCGTCATAGCGGGCCGCATCGAGCCCCGCCGCCTGGTAGACGCGCGCTCGCACCCACGTGAACTCCTCGCGCGAGAAGTCCTCGGCGTTCATCGCCTGCACCTGGGCCCGCCACGCGTCGAGATACACGCCCGACAGATCGCCCAGGCTATCGAGCACCTGGGGCAGCCTAGGCACGGTGATGGAGCCGTCGGGCCGCTTGTCGGTCAGCTCGCGGTACTTGGCGGCAAAGGCCTCGCCGCGCGCGCCCAGGGCCAGGCGCACCTGCCGCTGCACGCGCAGAAAGCGCTCGATCTGCGCCGGCGTGAGCTCACTCGACTGGGGCGCGACATACGGCGCAGTGGTGGTCAGCCCCGCCTCGATCTCGGCCAGGCCGCCGAGCCGCCTCATGCCTTCGGTGACGCCGGTCACGGTGCGGATGACCGGGCTCACGTAGCCCCACGCGAGATAGAGTGCTCCGCCCGCCACCGCGGTGAGCAGCACGCCCGCCAGCAGGCAGCCGACCAGCAGCTTCTTCATGGCGAGATGCTACTACTGCGCGCGCAGCGCGGCCATCGGGTCGACGCGGGCGGCCCGGCGCGCCGGCACGAACGCGGCCGCCAGCCCGGTGACGAAGAGCAACGCCGCCACGGCGGCGAACACCCGCGGATCGTACGGACTCACCTGGAAGAACATGATCTGCATGGCGCGCGCAAGCAGCACCGCCAGACCGAAGCCCGCGGCGATGCCGAGTGCCACCTGCCAGGCGCCCTGGGTGAGCACCATGCGCATCACGTCGGCCGGATCCGCGCCCACGGCAATCCGCACGCCGATTTCCGACGTGCGCTTGCTCACCGAGAACGCCATCACCCCGTAGAGGCCCACCGTGGCCAGAAACAGCGCGGCCACGCCAAACACGGTGAAGAGCGTGCCGAACACGCGCCAGCCCCAGGTCCCGGCGTCGAGGTTGCGTTGAATCGTGGTGGCGTTGAAGGTCGGAAGATTCCGGTCGAGACTGGCCACGAGCTGGCGTACGGGACCAGTCTGCGCCAGCGGATCGCCCTGCGCGTGCACCAGCAGGCTCATCGACGCGCTGGGATTCTGCGCGAGCGGCAGGAACACGCCGTCGACGACCGACGGGCCGAGATCCATCTCTGGCAGGTCCTGCACCACGCCGACGATGGTGCGCCACTGCACGACGTCGCCCCGTACCACGCGCACCTGACGGCCCAGCGCACCGTCGGGGTAGCGGCTGCGCACGAAGCTGGTGCTCACGATCGCCACCGGCGGCGCATCCGCGGTATCGCCGCGATCGAAGACGCGGCCCTGCTGGGGACGGATGCGCAACACGTCGAAGAACGACTCGGAGACCGACGCCACGCGGGCGCGCGGGTAGGCGCGCTCGTCGGCAAAGGTCTGCCCCGGAAGCGCCACCGGCACTTCCTCGGCGCCGGGCGGCAGATGGGTGCTGAGCGCCGCTGCCGTCACGCCGGGCAAGGCGCGCAGACGGTCCTGCACCGCCTCGGCAAAACGCTGTCGGCTCGCCGCATCCGGGTAGTCGCTCGCCGGCAGGCTGATGCGCGCGGCGAACACGTCAGTGGTCGCAAAGCCGGCATCGAACCGCATGACGTTCACGATGCTCTGGATCACGAGCGCCGACACCACCAGCAGCGCGAACGACAACGCCATCTCGGCCACGACCAGCCCGCGCGAGAGGCGGCCGATCTTCAGGCTGGTCGAACCGCGGCCCTCGTCGTTGAGCAGCGGCGCCACGTCGGCGCGCGAGGCGCGCAGCGCCGGCACGAGGCCGGCCACGAGCGCGGCGAAGACGGTGATGGCCGTGACGAAGAGCAGCACGGTGCGGTCGATGCGCACGTCGATCCAGAAGGGCGGGTTCGTGTCGGCGATGCCGCGGGTGAACATCGTGGTGCCGGCCCAGGCGATGAGCAGCCCAAGGGCCGCGCCCATCGCCGCCAGCACCAGCACCTCGCCGAGCGTCTGGCGCACGACCTGGACGCGCGTGGCGCCGAGCGCCGTGCGCACGGCCACCTCGCGCGTGCGATCGGCGGCGCGCGCCAGCACCAGGTTGGCGACATTGACGCAGGCAATGACCAGCACGATCAGCACGGCCGCGAGCATCATGGTGAGAAGCTGCACGGTTTCGGTGCCGACGAACTCCTCGACGTAGCTCTTGACTTCAGTGGTGATGCCGGCGCGCTTCCCCGGGTCGTCGAGCAGCAGCTGCGCCTGGATCGCGGCCATCTCGGCCGACGCCTGGACGCGCGACACGCCGTCCTTGAGGCGCCCGATCACTTCGAGGTCCTGGCGCTCGGCGCTCCCTTCGCGCGCGGGATTCACGGGCAGCGCCATCCACAGGTCCTGCGTCACTGGAAACGCGAACGTTGGCGGCATGACGCCGACGATGGTCGTGGCCGTGCCGTTCACGCGCAGGGACTGGCCCAGCACGTCGGCCCGGGCCTCGAAGCGGTCGCGCCACAGCCGGTCGCTGATGATGGCCACGGGTTCGGCGCCCAGCCGCCCTGCCGCCTCGTCGAAGTCGCGGCCGAGCACCGGGCGCGCGCGCAACAGCGCGAAGCTGTTGGGCGTGATCCACGCGGTGCGATACCGTTCAGGCGTGCCATCGGGCCCCACCACGTTGGCGTTGCCGAGGTAGAGCCCGGCCAGGTCTTCGAACGACTGCTGGCGCGCACGCCACTCCGAGAACTCCCACTGCGTAGCCTCGAAGTCGTCGTTGTCCCGGCTGTCGAACGGCGCAATGTGCATCAGCCGGTCTGACTGCTCGAACGGCAGGCCGCGCAGCACGGCGCCGTTGAGGATGCTGAACATCAACGTGGTGAGTCCGATGCCGAGCGCCAGTGCCACGATCGCCAGGAGCGACGTCAGCGGCTGGCGGCGAATCATGCGGAGCGCGAGGCGCAGGTCGTTCATGGACACGGGATACGTGGGGCCGGCGGCCGATGTTCCTGCGGCCGGGTGGCGGCTGGACCCGGCGGCGGCTGGCCAGCTGAACCGCGCGCGGCCGCGCCGTGGTCTACAGTGGGTGTATGAGATACCCACAGCGCTCCGCATTCGTCCTCGCGGCTATGCTCACGGCGGCGCTCGCGTTGACTCCGGCCGCCGCCTCGGCCGACCTGCGCGCCACTGCCTTTGGCGGCGCCACGCGTATCAACGAGACCAACCAGGGCACCCTCGGCGCGGCCGTCACCTTCGGGGGCCTGGTCGGCATCGAGTTCGAAGCTGCCCGGGTGTGGCTAGGCAGCCTCGAGAACGTGGCGGTCGTCGACGTGCAGGCCAACCTCACGACCTACATGGCCAACCTGGTGCTGCGTGTCCCCACCGGTCCAATTCAGCCCTACGGCTCGGCGGGCGTGGGCCTCGTGCGGGTCACCGGCGACATCAACGTGCCGTTCTTCGGCAACGTGGTGAGCGCCAGTGCGCAGGACGTCGCCTGGAACGTCGGCGGCGGCGTGTACCTGCTGCCCTCGCCCAACGTCGGTCTCCGCGCCGACCTGCGACGCTTCCAGACCGGCGACGTGAACTGGGAAGACATCGTGAACATCGGCGACCTGCCGCTGCCGAAGTTCGACTTCTGGCGCGCTACCGCGGGCATCACCATCAAGTTCTAGAGCACGCCTCTGGTCCCATCCCCCGGAACCTGCCTTACTTGAGATTGTCGATCGGCACCGCCGCCAGCGTATCCGCCGGCGTGAACCCGAACACCTTGCCGTAGAAATACAGTTCGGACTCGAGCGCGCGCACGATGTTCTCGGCCTTGCGAAAGCCGTGCTGCTCGCCGGCGAAGGTCACGTAGGCCACTGGCAGCCCTTTCTTGCGCACCGCCGCGGCCATCATCTCGGACTGATTCGGCGGCACCACTTTGTCGTCGAGGCCTTGCAGCAGAATCAGCGCGCAGTTCAACTTGTGCACGGCGTGAATCGGCGAGCGTTCGCGATAGGTCGCCTGCATGGCGGGATACGGCCCCACGAGCCGGTCCATGTAGCGCGACTCGAACTTGTGCGTGTCGCGCGCCAGCACCTCGAGGTCGCTGATGCCGTAGTAGCTCGCGCCGGCCTTGAACGTGTCGTGGAAGGCGAGCGCCGCGAGCGTGGTGTAGCCACCGGCGCTGCCGCCGCGCGTGATGAGGCGTGCGGGATCGGCCTTCCCCGCCGCCACCAGGTGCTTCGCGGCATTCACGGCGTCGCGCACGTCCACGATGCCCCACTGGCCGTTGAGCCGCTCGCGATAGGCGCGGCCGTAGCCGGTGCTGCCGCCGTAGTTCACATCCACCACGGCAAAGCCCCGCGTGGTCCAGAACTGCAGTTCCGGGTCGAACACGGGATCAGTGGCGCCGGTCGGGCCGCCGTGGCTCAGCACGAGCAGCGGCGGCAACGTGCCCGCCGGCGCACGAAAGCCGGCGTTGGTGGGTGGATAGTAGAACGCGTGCACCGGCAGGCCGGCGCTGTCGAAGGTGATGGCTTCGGGCACCGACACGAGCGCGCGGTCGAGACGGTCTTCGCGTGCACGCTTCAGCACCTCGGCTTCGGCGCCGCCGAAGGTGACGCGCGTGATCGCTGCGCCGTCGGTGGCCGTGCCGCCCACGAAGTAAGCCGCGCGCGACGTGGCCACCACCGCGTCGAGTAACTCCACCGCCAGGTCGAGCGGCTCGAACGAGGGCGGGCTGACCGAGAGCAGGCCCATGCGCCAGCGACCCTTGTCGGCATACGTCACCACGAGCCGATTCGGTGACGCGAACGCATAGGTGCTGGTGCCCAGGCTCCACTGCGGCTTGCCGAAGTCGGCCGGCATGGCGTGCACCGGCTCGGCGACGGCGCCGCGGCGCCGGTAGAGATTCCACCAGCCCGTGCGATCCGAAATGAAATAGAGCACGCCGTCGGGCGACCACGACGGCTGGAACACTGATTCCTCGGGGCCGCCGGCCACGCGTACCGGCGCCCGTGGCACGCCCTGCGCGTCGAGCTCGGCGACATGCAGTTCGGTGCCGTCCCACGGCATATTGGGATGGCTCCACTGCAGCCACGCCAGATGCCGGCCGTCGGGACTGAGCGACGGATCAGAGTAGAAATCCGCTCCGGAGGTCAGCACCACGCCGGCCGAGGGTGCGGTCGCGCCGAGCGGCACCGCCACGAGCGACGCCGGCGGCTGATCGTCGCCCTTGGTGTGGTCTTCGCGCACGCACAGCAGGCGCTGGCGCGCGCTGTCGATGCGGCACTGCGCGTAGAAGTAGCCAGGCGGCGTGAGCGCCTTGGGCGCCGCGCCCGCCGTGAAGGCGTAGAGCACCTGGTCGGCAAAGTTCGATGCGTAGATGGCGCCCTGGTGCACCGCGTACGCGGCGCCGCCGTACTCGTGCACGCGGCTGCGGACGTTGAACGTCGCGGGCGAGACGTCCACGGGCGGACTGCCGGGGGACTGGCGCACGAGCACGTTGCGCCCGCCTTCCGAGGCGCGCCCCTCGAGCCAGTAGACGTCGTCGCCGTCCACGGCAATCTGGCCCAGGCGCAGCGCCCCGGCCGTGGCCCGGGCCGCGGTGAGCGGCGAGAGCCACGCGCCGTAGGGCGCCTCGACAGCCGGAGCCGGTTCCGGCGCTGCCGTGTCACTGCCACACCCCATCGTCATGATCCCGACTCCCAACGCCGCCGCCCACATCGTGACGCGCATTGCGCGATCTTACTCGGGGCTCGAGCCCAGCAGGTATAGTGTCGCCGTGGCAAAGATTGGCGTGGTCGTGCCCGTGTACCAGGGCGAACCCACACTGCACGAACTGCATCGGCGGACGGCCGCCGCGCTCACGGCGCTTACCGACGACTGGCAGCTCGTGCTCGTCGACGACGGCAGCCGCGATCGCTCGTGGCCGATGATCGAGGCGCTGGCCGCGGCCGACCCGCGCGTGCACGGGTTGAAGTTGATCCGCAACTACGGCGAGCACGTGGCCATCACCGCCGGACTCGATCACGTCGACGCGGACTACGCGGTCATCATGGCGTGCGATCTGCAGGACGACCCGGCGGCTCTGCCGGCCCTCGTCGAGGCCGCCCGCACCACCGGCGCCGACCTGGTGCTGTCACGACGCATGCACCGCAAGGACGCGCTGCTGAAACGCCTGCTCGCGCGCCTGTTCTACGCCGTCGTGCAGTTCTTCGGGAAGGTGCGCTACGACCACCGCGTCGGCAACTACCGCCTGCTGTCGAGGCGCGCCGTCGCGCTCTTTCGCGAATACCGTGAACGCACGCGCAACGTGAACGCGATCATGGCCATCATGGGCGTGCCCACCACGACCATCGACGTGCAGCACCAGGCCCGCGCCGGCGGCAAGAGCGGCTACTCGATCTACCGCTCGGCGCGGATGGCGTTCCACGTACTCGTCGGCTACTCCGAGGTGCCGCTGCAACTGGTGGTCATCCTCGGGGTGTCGATCACGACCGTGGCCACCGTGGTACTCGCGCGCGCCGCCTTCTCGCCGCCGCATCCCGACGCAGCGGTGCAGGCCATTCACGTGGCCACCGCATTGCTCGTGCTCATCGGCGGGCTCATCATCCTCGCCATCGGCACGGTGGGTGTCTATCTGACCAAGAGCTTCGTCGAGTCGATGAAGCGTCCTCTATACTTCGTCACCGATCGCCGGGGCCTGCCGTCATGATCACAGTTGCCATCCGCCCGCTCGCCGTCCTACTCACGTTGCTGCTCACCGCGGCGCCACTCCATGCCCAGGCACTGCCCAAGGCGGCATCGCCCGAAGCCGTGGGCATGTCCACTGAGCGGCTCGGCCGCCTCACCACCGTGATGCGCGATGCCGTGCGCGACAAGCGCGCGGCCGGCACGGTCACGCTCGTGCTGCGCGACGGCCAGGTGGCCTACTTCGAGGCCGCCGGCGCGCTCGACGCCGAGCGCGGCACGCCGATGCGGACCGACAGCATCTTCCGCATCGCGTCGATGACCAAGGCGGTCGTGAGCGTGGGCATCATGATGCTCGTGGAAGAAGGCCGGCTCAGCATCAGTGACCCGGTCTCGCGCTACATTCCCGCATTTGCGACAACCACCGTGCTCGACGAGCAGCACGGACGGGTGGCGGTCGTGCCCGCCCGCCGCCCGATCACGATTCGCGACCTGCTCACGCACACCGCCGGCATCTCGTATGGCACCGGCGCACTCGAGCCGTTCTACACGCCCGCCGGTTTCACGATGTGGTACTTCGCCGACCGCGCGCAGCCCATGACCGCCTGGATCGACAAGCTCGCCACGCTACCCTTCGAGTCGCATCCCGGCGAACGGTGGGTCTACGGCTACAACACCGACGTGCTGGGCAACGTAATCGAGCGCATCAGCGGACAGACACTGGCGCAGTTCATCGAGGCGCGCATCACCACACCGCTCGAGATGGTGGATACGGCGTTCTTCCTGCCTGACGGCAAGGCTAATCGGTTCGCGGCCGTCTACGCCGCGGGCGAGGACGGCACGATCACCCGGGCGCCGGACGGGCATCCCGGTCAGGGCATGTACACCGGCGGACCTCGGGTGGCGTTCTCGGGCGGCGCGGGCCTGCTCTCGACCGCCACCGACTACGCGCGTTTCATGCAGATGATGCTGAACGGCGGCGAGCTCGAGGGCGTGCGCCTGCTGAGCCCCACGACCGTGAAGCTCATGACGTCGAACCACGTCGGCACGCTCTATCAGAACGGCGCACTGGGCTGGGGCCTGGGCTTCGAAGTGGTGGAACAGGCGGGCCGCGCGCCGCGCTACGGCGCCGCCGGCGAGTTCTCGTGGAGCGGCGCGTATCACACCACCTACTGGGCCGATCCGGCCGAGAAGCTCGTGGTCGTGTTCCTGACGCAGCTGCTGCCGGCCGGAACCGCGAACCTCACCGGCCGGGTGCGCACGCTCGTGAATCAAGCGATCGTGGGTCCGGTGCCGGCGCGTGCCGCCGGTCAGTGAACCGGCGGCCCTCGCATTCGCCGCGCTGACGCTGGCGCTGCTCGCCCTGTGGGCACCGCGTCTGCTGGTCCGCCCGCGCGCCATCGAATGGTGGGTGCTGCCGTTTGTGGCCGCCCTGGGGGCCGCGGTCAGCGGCGGACTCATCGACACGCGCGGTCTGGTCGGCCTGCTCGCGCTCGGCACGGCCTGCCGGGTGAGTCACCATGCGCCAGACGGCGGTCGGCGTGGCTTCGCCCATGCGGTGCTGCTGCTGATGTGCGCGGGCGTCCTGCTGCATGTGCTGCCCGGCTTCGCCAATCCGCGCGTGCTCGACGGCGTGCAGCTCAGCGCCGACGCGGTGCCATACACGAAGTATCTGAACATCGACAAAGGCCTGCTCGGCCTGTTCCTGCTCGGCCTGTATGCACCAGCACGCGGGGCCGCCGGCGACCCGCTGCGGCTGGGACGCCGGTTCCTCGTGGGCTTCACGATCCTCGCCGTCGTGGCCATGACGCTCACCGTGCTCGCCGGCTACGCGCGCTGGGATCCGAAGTTGCCGCCGTGGTGGCCGCTGTGGCTGTGGAGCATGGTGTTCCTTACGGCGCTGCCCGAAGAGGCCGTGTTCCGGCATCTGATTCAAGGCGGTCTCCAGAACTGGCTCGGTGGCGCGGGTCGGGAGCGCCTGCTGGCCGCGGTGGTGGCCGGCGTGCTGTTTGGCCTGGCGCACTTTGGCGGCGGCTGGACTTCCGTGGCGCTGGCCACCGTGGCCGGTATCGGCTACGGCTGGATCTATGCGGCCACCGGATCGATTGCCGCCGCGATCCTCGCGCACACCGGCCTGAACCTGTTGCACCTGCTGTTCTTCAGCTACCCGGCGCTGGGGGCCGTGCCATGACGGCGCGATGCCCAGATTCTTTACCTCGAAAGTATTTCAAGCGGCTCCGGATCATCGAGCCTGCCTGAGTCTGGCGGCCGGGCGCCAGCCAATCGCTATACTGCCGCCATGCCACGCGCCTACAACCCGTCACTCAGCCTACTGTTCGGCCTCTCGACGGTCGCAGTTGCGGTCGTCGCTCTGAGCGGCCGGCAGACCGCGCCCGCGCCGGATCCCGCCGCGGCTTTCACGGTGCAAGACGTGATGATCCCCGCGCGCGACGGCGTCAAGCTCTTCACCAAGATCTTCACGCCGAAGAACCAGCAGGGGCCTCTGCCGATCGTGTTCCGCCGCACGCCCTACGGCATCGACGGCGCCGCGGGCTCCTTCACGCGCTACTACCAGGCGCTCGCCGACGAGGGCTACATCTTCGTGTTCCAGGACATCCGCGGGAAGTTCAAGTCCGAGGGCGCGTTCGTGATGCAGCGCCCAGCGCGCGCGCCCGGCGACACGACCAGCCTGGATGAAGGCACCGACACCTACGACACGATCGAATGGCTGCTGAAGCACGTGCCGAATACCAACGGCCGGGTCGGCATGCTGGGCGTGAGCTACGACGGCTGGACCACCATCATGGGCGCCATCGAACCGCATCCGGCGCTCAAGGCCATCTCGCCGCAGGCCTCGCCGGCCGACATGTGGCTGGGCGACGACTTCCATCACAACGGCGCGTTCCGCCTGAGCTACGCCTTCGAATACGCCACGATGATGGAATCCGGCAAAGACGTGAAGAACTTCGAGTTCGACCGCTACGACACGTTCGACTGGTATCTGTCGCTCGGTCCGCTCAGCGCGGTGAACCGCAAGTACCTGCGCGAGACGATTCCCACCTGGAACGACTACGTGCGTCATCCCGACTACGACGAGTTCTGGAAGCGGCAGACGATGGTGCCGCACTTCCGTTCCGTGACGGTGCCCACGCTGAGCGTGGCCGGGTGGTGGGACCAGGAAGATTTCTACGGTCCGATCACGATCTACGAGGCGCTCGAGAAGTTCGATACGGCGAACCAGAACTATCTGGTGGTGGGTCCGTGGAATCACGGCGGCTGGACGCGGGATGGCACGGCGCTCGGCCCCATCGCCTTCGGCAGCGACACGGCCGCCTATTTCCGCGACCAGGTGCAGGCGCCGTTCTTCGCCTACTTCCTGAAGGACAAGGGCCCGCGCGACTTCCCAGAGGCGCTCACGTTCGAAGCCGGCGCGAACGAGTGGCGCAAGTGGAGCCAGTGGCCGCCGGCGAAGGAGACCAGGACGGTGGGCCTCTACTTCGGCGCCAACGAACTGCTCGCCATCGGCGCGCCGCCCGCACCGGGCACCCTCGGGTCGGACACCTTCGTGTCGGACCCCGCGCATCCCGTGCCGTATCGGCAGCGGCCAATCCAGCCCACCTACTTTCCGGGCGGATCGAAGTGGTCGACGTGGCTGGTCGAGGATCAGCGGTTCGTGGACGATCGTGCCGACGTGCTGAGCTGGGAGTCGCCGCCGCTCGAAGAAGACATGACGATTGCCGGCGAGGTGGTGGCGAAGCTCTTTGCGTCCACGACCGGCACCGACGCCGACTGGGTGGTGAAGCTCATCGACGTGTATCCCGAGCACCATCCGACGAACTGGAACCTGGCCGGCTACCAGCTCATGGTCTCGAACGAAGTGTTCCGCGGCCGCTACCGCAAGGGCTTCGAGACGCCCACGCCGATTCCCGCTGGCGTGGTGCAGCCCTACACCTTCAGCCTGCACACGCAGAACTACACCTTCAAGGCGGGCCACCGCGTGATGGTGCAGGTGCAGAGCACGTGGTTCCCAATCATCGACCGCAACCCGCAGACGTTCACCAAGAGCATCTTCGACGCGGAAGAGCGTGACTTCGTGAAGGCCACGCACCGCGTGTATCGCTCCGCGCGCTACCCGTCGCGGGTCGAGGTGCCGGTGGTGACGCGGTAGCCGTCAGCCCAGCGCCTGGGCGCGCAGGCGCTCGAACTCCGGCACCAGGTCGCTCTGCCCGAGTGCCTCCTCGAGCATCGCCAATACCTGTCGCACGCGCGCGTCATCGATCAGGTCTGCCTGCACGCGCAACAGCGCCGCGACGTCGTCGAGGTCCTTGGGGCGGGCCGCCAGTACTTTCAGGATGACCAGGTCCGACACGTCCACCACCGGCACGACGACGCCGTCGACGGACAGACGACGCGCGCGCGCGAGGAATTCCTCTTCCAGACCAGGACCGGCCAGCACGAGATCAACGGGAAGGCCAGTTGGGTCGTGCACGAGCGGCAGCACGCGCGTCTGCGCCAGGAACGCCGGATCGCGAAAACGCGGCTGGAACCGGTGGGCCTCCAGTGCCGCGATCCACTCGGCCACAGGGCGATTCGCGGGCGCCTGCACGGTCACGTCGACATCGGCCGTAAGGCGCGCCACGCCGTAGACGATCGCCGCCTGAGCGCCGAAGAGATACCACGGGATGCCCTGCGCACCGAGCGCAGCGGCCAGATCCGCCAGCAGGTCAGCGACTGGCGAACGCACGGGCAGCGCGGTCCAAGCGCTCGCGCACATCGACATGGTCGGCCAGATCGCGACCGCGGTCGGCGCCGGTCGGATACTCCGGCTGCACGGCGCGCGCATGCTGCCATAACTGGGTGGCGGCCTGCCGGGCGGCGGCGGGCCCTTCACTCCGGTACCGTTCGGCCCAGTAGTCGAGTTTAGCCATCGCCGTGGCCGCCCAGTCACGCCGCGCGAATTGTCTGAGGCCTGCTTGGTCCACGGCCGATTGTAGCGTGGCCTCGCCATCCCGATGGCTGGCATACTGACGACGCCATGCCCCAGACTGCTTCCGGCACCTTCAACGTCACGCTCGCGCCGCTCGACATCGAGGGCGAGCTCATGGGCCGGCGTTCGATCGACAAGACCTTCCACGGCGCCCTCGAAGGGGTGAGCACCGGCCAGATGCTCAGCGCCGGCACCACCACCAAGGGCTCGGCGGTCTACGTGGCCATCGAGCGGGTGCGCGGTCAGCTCGACGGACGGAACGGCACGTTCGTGCTCCATCACACCGGCGTGATGGACCGCGGCGTGCCGCACCTCACCCTGCTGGTGGCGCCGGATTCCGGCACCGAGGCGCTCGAGGGCCTCACTGGGTCGATGACGATTGCCATCGACGAGGGACGCCATCACTACGTGCTCACCTACGAGCTGCCCGCGCGCATCTAGTCCACAATGTGGGCACCATGTCCGGTCTTCGCCGTGTCGTCACCGCTGTTGTGCTCGTTGCCCTTGCCATGACCGAATCCCCCACCGCCCAACCCGCCCAACCCCGCAGGATCTTCTGGGGCGACGAGGTGCCCGCCGGCTGGAACGGCACGTGGCCCGCGGACCTGCTTACCGTACCCGAACGCACCAAGTGGACGCGCACGGTGAGCACGCTGCAACTGCACGAGTGGATTGCGGCGCTGAAGCTCACGACCGAGTATCTCCACGTCGAGACCATGTTCCTCAGCCCGCTGCGCAAGGCCGCGCCGGTGATGGTGCTCGCGAATCCGCGCGTGACGACGCCGGCCGAGGCGCGCGCGTCGGGCAAGCCGGTGGTGTTCCTGCTCGGTAACATCCACCCGCCCGAATCGGAAGCGGCCGAGGCCATGCTGATGCTGGCCCGCGACCTGGCCACCGGCCAGCGCCGAGCGCTGCTCGACCAGGTGATCGTGATGATCGCGCCGATCTTCAACGTGGACGGCACCGACACCTTCGTCACGCAAGACGGCGGCCTGGGTAGCGAGACGCCGCACATCCAGGGCGTGCGCGAGAACTCCGAAGGCCTCGACCTGAACCGCGACGCCGTCAAGCTCACCACGATCGAAGCCAACGGCCTCTACCGCACGCTGAACGCGTGGGATCCGCTGCTGCTGCTCGACGGCCACCTGATGGACCGCGTGTCGCACGGCTACGCCAACACCTACGGCACGACGACCGTGCCGGCCGCTGCGCCGGGTCCGCGCGACTACATGACGCACACTCTCTTTCCGGCCGTGCGCGACCGGGTGCGCGCCGACTTCGGCCTCGAGATGTTCACGCATGCCCTGGCCACACCCGACACCTGGCCGCCGCAGGCGTGGAGCCACGACCGCGCGGCGTGGACGGTGGAGGCCAAGGTCATCGTGAACGACTACGGCCTGCGCAATCGCTTCGCCATCATCACGGAAACGCCGGGGCAGCCCACCTTCGAGCGCCGCATCTACGCGCAGTACGCCTATCTGGTGGCGCTACTCGAGTACACGAGCGCGCATCGGGCCGACATGCAGGCCGTCGTGAAGAAGGCCGACGACGACACCGTAGCCGCAGTGCAGGCCGGCGCCGAAGCCGGCACCCTCACGAACTTCCTCGACGGCCGCTACGAGTCGGCCGGAAGAATCGATCTGCTGGCCTATCCCACCAACGAGCCGATCTACAAGCCGGGCACGAGCCTGCTGTCGACCAGGCCCGGCACGGCGAGCGGACCGCCCCAGACCGTGCCCAACGTGGACGACCTCACGAGGCCGGTGGGTACTCGCACGGCGACGGTGCCGCGCGCCTACGTGTTGCCGCCGAGCCTCGCGAGTGTGGCGGCCAAACTGCGCGCCCACAACGTGCGCGTCACCACGCTCGAGGCGCCGGCACAGGTACAGGGCGAGCAGTTCACGATCGACCGCATCTACACCGTGCTGCGCGCCGGCTACGAGATGACGACGCTCGACGGGTCGTTCTCGCCGGTGCTCACGAAAGAGTTTCCGGCCGGATCGTTCCTGGTGGACATGGCGCAGCCGATGGCCAACGCGGCGTTCTATTACCTGGAGCCGCAGGCGCGTGATGGCTTCGTGGGTTGGCACCTGCTCGACGACGCCTTGCGTGCTCTCGGCGCGGCCGACCGGTCGGTCGTGTATCCCGTATTCAAGGCGCGACGGCTGCCGTAGGCCGCGTGGCGGCGCGTTCCTGCGCCCCCAGCCACACAACGGCGCCGGCCATCAGCGCCTGGGCCAGGGCCAGGATCCACACATCGCGCATCGCGCGATGGCACTTCGGTCGGGCGTCCGGGCCGGAGGGTGCGAGCCCTACTGCTGGTTGGTGGCCGCCGTCTTCCGCTGACCGGCCATGAACACGAACGCCTGGGGCAAGTGCGGCACGACCACATCGGTGTGGTTGCCGCCCGGCACTTCCACGTAGGTCACCGGGGCCTCCAGCTTCTGGAGCGCCGCCACCATCACGCGCGAGCCATTCACGTTCACCGTGGGATCGGCGTCGCCGTGCACGACGAACTGCGGAATCGCCTTCATCCGTTCGGCCAGCAGCGGCGAGCCGACACCCGAGAACGGCACCGCCGCCGCCCAGACCTCGGGGTACTTCGCGGCGAGGGCCCACACGCCGATGGCTCCCATCGAGTGGCCGAGCAGATAGATCCGCGACTCGTCCACCTTGTAGTGCGCCTTCATCAGCCGGAGCACCTCGAGCACGTCGCGCTCGCTGTACTCACTGCGGCGCTTCGCGGTCACGTCACTGGCCCCCATCAGCGGCGAGCCATAGAACCCGTCCACACGATAGCCGAGTGGCGCCGCCAGCAGGAACCCGTGCTGCTCGGCGAGCTTCGGCGTCAGCTTCGCGTAGGACTCGAAGAAGGAATCTTCGGTGCCGCCCAGGCCATGCAGCGCAATGACCAGGGGCAGCGCGCGCGACGGCGCATACGTCGTCGGCACGTAGACGCGGTAGGGCATCACCTCATTGGCGCCGTCGAGCCAGTGATGGCGTTCGAAGTCGCCGGTGCGTGTCGCAAACGGATCCTTGCCGCCTCTGGCGCCGGCCGCCACGATGTCGGCCGCGGCCAGCTCCGCGACCAGATTGAAGTTGCCGAGCGTGACGCGGCCCAGATTCACGCGGCGGATGTAGTCGGCGGGGTAACGCAGATCGGCGCGCACACTCGGCGGTGCCGTCACAGCGGCGCTCTCGAGGGCGCGGAGGTGCGCGTCGAGACCGTGATGCACGACCACCTGCAGCGACGCCATGGCCAGTGCCGCCGTGCCGTCGCGCAGCTCAGCCTCGAGCACGTAGGTGCCGTCGGCCACGCTCGACAGATCCACTTCCATGGCAAACGGCGACTCGCGCAAGTCGCGGCTCACGCCGTCGAACGCGCCCAACTCGCGCACCAGGGTGAGCGCCGGTGGCGCCGTCTGCGGGGCCGACACCGCCGCACGCCGCTCGAGCCGCATGACCACCGATAGCGCCGGCGTCAGCTCGGCAACCGGCCGGTAGATCTGCTCGAGGCGCACGGCGTAGGGCGACTGTGGATCGACGATCGTGCGTTCGGCGCGCAGCACGAGCGCGGCCTCCAGGTCGAGCACTGGCGTCCAGGCGCGGCCTTCGAGCAGGGTGATGCCCCTGGCCAGCTGTCGCCGCACCTCGCCGGTGTGGCCCAGCCGCGTCGCCTCGGCAATCGCCGCGTCGACCGCGTCGATCTCGGTCTTGAGCGGTCCGTCCGGCTTCACCGTGGCCTTGCGCGTGCTGTAGCGCACCCGCGCCAGGCTCACACTGGGCAGCGCTTGAGCCGAGACCCCCGTGGGAGTCAGCAGCAACGCGCAGAGGGTGACGAGCACCAGTCGTCGCATGGCTGCATGCTACTCCGAGTCGAGCCAGCGCGACGGCCGAGACTACACGACCGGACCGCGCCACCCTGCCGTGCGCTCGAGCGCGGTGGCGAGCGCGGCCTGCTGCCGCAGCAGACGCCCGAGCGCGTCGTGGTCGACGCCGACCCACGGCGCCATGAGGTGCTGCAGCTGCTGCTCCTGCACCCAGATCGTGCCATTCGCCCAGGGCGTGTCGAAGAAGGCGGTGACCGCGGCACGCGTCGGCTGGTCGAGCCAGCCGTCGCGCACCGGCACGCCGTCCTGCCGCAGCATGAAGCGGCCATCGAAGGCCGCGTCGCCCGTCGCCAGCGGCGGCGGGCCGAAGAACTTCGGCAGGCGCCCGGGCCGGATCTCGATCTGATAGACCTTCCACCGGCTGCCCGCGAGCGGCGTGGAGGTGACGAGCAGGTGGCCGGTCGGCCCGCGGTAACTGGAGCCACGGCTGGTCGAGCGCAGCTCGCGGCGCACCTCGAACCGGCGCCCCTCGACCTCGGTCGTGAACCACTCGGTGAACGCGTCCCGGCTCGTGGTGGTGGCGCGCGCGGCCGACGCCAGCACGGCGAGCCGGGCGGCGTGGCGCCGCCGGGTCACGCCAGGCGACACCACCATGACCAGGAACGTGAACACGAAGAAGCCCACGCCCACCTGCGCCCAGAACGGCATCGCCTGGAAGCCCGCCGAGAACTCCTGCCAGAACATAGGCGGGATTCTATGTGCGATCCGTGGCTGGCGTCAGCGGCCCTGGTCGGCGCGGTCGCTCACGGCCGTGAGCAGGCCCACGGTGAGCACGATGCAGGCGCCTGGAAAGAGTGCCAGCCACGGCTCGGTCGTCATCGCCGACTGCGCCTGGTAGAGCATGCTGCCCCAGCTCGCCGCCGGCGGCTGCACGCCTACGCCGAAGAAGCTGAGCGCGGATTCCACCAGGATCGCGCGGCCCACGGCCAACACTGCGGCCGTGCGAATGGCGCCCGAGGCGTTCGCCAGGAGGTGCCGCCACAGGATGCGCACATGGCCTGCCCCGACCGCGCGCGAGGCCAGCACGAACTCGGCGCCAAGCAGCGAGCGCACGGTGGCGCGCGTCACCCGTGCTGTTTCCATCCACCCCACTGCCCCCACCAGCACCACCAGCGCCGGCACCGAGGGCTGCAGCGTGGCTGCCGCCACCATGAGCAGCAGCAGGCGCGGCACTGACAGCACCGCATCGGTGGCGCGCATCAGCACGGTGTCGGTCCAGCCGCCGACGTAGCCGGCCACCGCCCCCACGGAGACGCCGAGGCCGGCCGCCACGAGCGCCGAGAGCAGGCCGATGGCAATCGACACGCGCCCGCCGAAGAGCGCGCGGCTGAAGGCATCGCGGCCCAGATCGTCGGTGCCGAACCAGTGCGCCAGCGACGGCGCCGCCCGGCGATTGGCGAGGTCGAGCGCGTCGGGCGCGTAGGGCGCCAGGAGCGGCGCCGCCATCGCCGCCACGGCCAGCACGGCCAGCCACAGCCAAACGCGCTTCACGAGGCCACCCGCGGGTCGAGCCACGCGTGAATCAGATCCGCCAGCAGGTTGAACGCCACGACCGCCACCGAGCTCACCATCAGCATGGCCATGAGCACGGTGTAGTCGCGCCGTCCGAGCGCTTCGGTGAAGAGACTACCCACGCCCGGCCAGGCAAACACGCTCTCGGTCACGACCGCGCCCGGCACCATCAGCGCCGCGTCGAGCAGCACCACCGTGGCCACCGGCGCCAGCGCGTTCGGCAGCGCATGACGCGTGATCCGGGTGCGGGCATCCAGACCGCGCGCTCCCGCAGCGGCCACGAACGGCGACTTCAGCACCTCGATCATCGAGGCACGCAGGTAGCGCGTCCACGCGGCGGCATGCACGAAGGCGAGCACGGCGGCCGGCATCACCAGATACTGCAGGCGCGCCAGGCCGTCGCCATCGGCGCCGCGTCCTGCCGACGGCAGCCAGCCGAGACCCACGGCGAACACGAGCTGCAGCATCAGGCCGAGCCAGAACGCGGGAATCGACACGCCCACCGCGGCCAGCGCCGAGATCGCGCGGTCGGTGGACGTGCGGCGCTTCACGGCGGCGATGATCCCGGCCGGCAGCGCGGCCGCCAGCGCCAGCACGAGCGACGCTCCGAGCAGCTCGAGCGACGCCGGCAGGCGCTCCACGATGCGGGCGAGCACGGGCCGGCCGTCGCTGAAGCTGAAGCCCCAGTCGCCCCGCACGAACGCCGCCAGCCAGCTCACGTACTGTTCCCAGAGCGGCCGGTCGAGGCCGAGCGCGCGGCGCAACCGCTCGAGGTCTTCGGGCCGCACGCCCGGGTTCGACAGGTAGACCTCGATCGGGCCACCGGGCACGAGCTGCAGCAGGCCGAACGCGATGCCCGACACGATGAGCAGCAGCGGTACGGCCTCGACCGCGCGCCGCGCCGTCAGGCGCCCGAGTGCTCCTACTCGAGCGTCCACGCGTGCACGTTCCAGAACGGCCCGGTGTTGGTGGGATTGCCGGTGAAGCCCTTGAGTCGCGCCGGCACGGCATCGAGCTTGGTGACGCCGTAGAGCGGAATCTCGATGGCCAGGTCGGCAATGCGCGCCTGGGCCTCGCCCAGGATGCGGGTGCGCTCGGCCTGGCTCACCGTGCGGTCAGCCGCGTAGACGAGCGTGGTGAGCGCGTCATCGGATACGTAGTTGATGTTGCGGCCGGCCGGCGGCATCCGGTCCTTCGCGAAGAAGAGCGCCAGCTCGGGATCGGCCGGCAGTTGCCACCAGTGCAGCATCGCGTGGAACTTGCCCTCGAACCACAGCTTGCTGATGCTGGTGCCGTCGTGCAGTTGCACGGCCGCTGCGACACCCACGTCCTTGAACTGCCGCTGCAGCACCTGCGCCACGTTCTCGCGCACGGCAAACCCGGCCTGCGTGATGAGCGTGAAGCTGAAACGTTGGCCGTCCTTGTCGCGCACGCCGTCGCCGTTGCTGTCGTGCCAGCCGGCCTCGTCGAGCAGCGCGGCCGCCCGCGCCGGATCGAACGCGTAGTGCCGCACCTTGGGGTTGTGCGCCCACGACACCGGCTGCACGGGGCCGTGCGTGACCGGCGCCAACCCCTCGAGGATCGTGGTCGAGATGAGCGAGCGGTCGATGGCGTGGGTCAGCGCCTGGCGCACGCGCATGTCGCCAAATGCCGGGAAGGCGCGTTGGTTGAGGGTGACGTGTTCGTAGCCGTTGCCGTCGATCTTGTACACGGCCACGCCGGGAATGGCCGCCACCTCGCGGTACTTGTCCCACGGGAACATCACCACCATGTCCACTTCCCCGCTCTTGAGCTGATTGATGCGGGTGTTGGTGTTGGGGATGAAGGTGAAGAGCAGCGTCTTGATCGCGGGGAACTGCGCGCCGCGCCAGTAGTTCGGCGCCGCCTCGAGCCGGATGTACTCGCCGCTTTTCCACTCCGCCACCTTGTAGGCCCCGGTGCCGAGTGGCGCGCGGTTGTAGTCGTTGGCGGTGTCGATGTCGCGGCCGTCGAGCACGTGCCTGGGCAGGGTGCCGCGCACGAACTGCAGCGCGTAGGGCGCGTAGACCTCCTGGTAGTGCAGCACCGCCGTGAGCGGGTCGGGCGTGTCGACGCTGGTGATGCGGTCGAAGCCGTCAGTGCTCTCGGGGTTGTAGGCCGGGCTGTTGATGGCTTCGACCGTGAACTTCACGTCGGCCGAGGTGTGCGGCGTGCCGTCGTGCCACTTCACCTCGGGCCGCAGCCGCCAGGTGACATCCATCCCGCCGTCCTTGCGCAGCACCACACCGCCGTTCTCGAGCGTGGGTACCGATGCGGCCAGCAGCGGCACGATCTCCATCTTCTCGTTGGTCGTGACGAGCCCTTCGACCACGCAGCTCTCGATGTCTTCGAGGATGTGCGTGCTGAAGCGGTTGAGCGTATCTGGCTCGCGGTCGTAGCCGACCACCAGGCGGCTGGTGCCAGGCGCGGTGGCGCCGGAACCGGAGCTGGAGCCACCGCCACACGCGGCCAACGCCAGCGTGGCGAGGCACACAGACAGGACGCCCGCGCTCCTCATGACGCGGCCTCGTCAGCGAGCATCAGCCTGGCAATCAACCCCACGGGGATGGCGCCGTGCGACAGCACGCGGTTGTGGAACGCCAGCATCGAGAACGAGCTGCCCTGGCGCGACCACATGTTCGCGCGCAACTGATGCAGGCCGCGCGTGCCCAGCCAGTACATCACGGCCGTGCCTGGGAACATGCTGTTGCGCACGGCTTCGCCCTGGGCAGCCGCCGGGCTCATGAAGGCGCGATCTTCGTAGAGCAGCATGGCCTTGGGCACGGTGAGCTTCCCGCTGTGAATCGACAGGTCGGCCACGGCGCGGGCCGCAATCCGCACGCGGGTATGCTGCTGAGCGATCTTCTCGAGCGGCGAGAGGAACCCGATCTCTTCCATCAGGTCGCAGACATAACACGCCCAGCCTTCGGCCAGGCTGCCGCCCGAGAACATGCTGATGCGATTGGCCGTGTCCACCGCAGCCACCTTGCCCACGCGCGAGCGGCCCTTATAGGCATGGTGGTTCTGCACGTGATGACCGATGGCGCCGTGATGCACCACGTGATTGAGCGTGATCACGCTGTCGTTCACGGTGCGCAGCCGGGCCTCGAGCGCGTCGCCGGTGAGTCCATCGACGCCCGGCACCACGTAGTCGAACATGCCGTAGGGATCGAACGGCGCCGGCGAGCGGTAGTTCAAGTAGTAGAGCGAAGGCGCGGCCTCGCGCGTATGCTCGGGGACTGGCAGGTAGCGCAGCGGCGCCATCGGCCAGGTGACCAGCTTGTAGTCCTGCGCGGCCTGCCAGCACGCGCGCCACTGCGCGTCGAAGCGCGCGAAGTAGCCCTCGGCCGAAGGATGCTGCGCCGCCAGCAGTTCCTGCACCGCCGGCCAGCCGCCGAGCGGCCGCGTCATCACGTCGAGCCGCGCCGAGGCCTCGGCCAGGGCGTCGGCGGCCTCGGCCAGCAGCTCGGGAATCGGCGCGGTTACGAAGTGGCCGCGCCGCAGCAGCAAGCCGAGCAGGTCGGCACCGGCGCATTCGTGCGCATACATCGCGCGGATTGCGGGGCCCTCGCCGCGCGGCGCCGGCACCTCGAGCCACGATTCGAGCGCCTGGAAAGCCTGCGCGGCCCGGGTCGAGGCCGCCACCCACGCGGCCACGTCGAGGTCAGCCACGGCAGCGGGACCTGCGGCCGCCTGCGCCGTGAGCCAGGCCGGTAGCGCGCGTCCAAAGAGCGGCCCTGCCGCCTGGCACTCGCGCTTGGCGCGGCCGATCCAGTCGCGCGGCGCGGCCACCAGCACGTCGGGCAGGTTGGCCAGGAACGCGGGGATCGCCTCGAGACGCTGACGCGCGTGTTCGAGCCGCTCGCCCAAGGGCGCGAACTCGCGCGTGACCAGGCTGAGCACGCCGAAGATCGCTTCGCCGGTCCACAGCGACGGATTGGCGTGCACGAAGTGCTCGCTCTCGTGCTCGGCCAGGGCGATGTCGAGCGCGCCGTCGGCCAGTGCCAGGTCAACCTGCGCGGGGAACGCGCTGACCTGATCGTCGGGCACGCGGCCCGCGGCGTCTAGGTCGCGACGCAGCGCGCGCATCTCGTCGTTGGTCCGCGCGAGGCCGTCGGGCGACCAGTCGGGCAGCGCGCCGTCGTGGGCGTGGAGCCCGGTGAAGGTGGCCGCCACCGGACGCTGCCGGTAGAACGTGGCGAAGAAGCGATCGAGCGCGGCCGACGCCGGGCTCGCCGCTCCTACGCGAGCGGGAGCGTCACCCATCGGCGTTCCCGGAACGACAGTTCCACGGCGTTGATCGTCTCCTGCACCCACGCGCCGTCGTCGAAGTTGCCTTCGTTGTCCGGACCGTCCGACAGGATCTCAGTGATGAAGCTGCTCACGAGGTTGGCGTAGAAGAGCGTGCGCCACGATTCCTCGGCGCTGCCGCCGGGTGGATAGAACTCCGCCGGCACTTCGGCCCGCGTGAACTCCACGTGGTCTTTGCCGGCTAGCCAGATGCGCTCGCACAGGCCGTGCTCTTCGACCAGCCGGCAGATGATTGCGCCCTCGCTGCCGTAGAGTCGCGCCTCGATGCCGGGATAGTTGCCCACCGTGACGTAGCTGGTCTGAATCGAGCACAGCGCGCCGTTACTGAACTCGCCCAGATAGATATCCCCGTCGTCGATGTTCATCCGCTGCATCTTGCCGGTGGCGCGCACCATGCGGTTGGGAATGAAGTTGCGCATCGTGCCGACCACCTGCGACAGGTCGGCGCCCACCATCAGATGCGAGATGTCGATGATCGGCCCGCCGTAGCCCTCGAGCGACGACACGTGCAGGATGCTGGGATCGATGTCGGGATCCACCTGCCGCAGCGGATTCATCGGGTCGAGCCACTGCGAGTTCTGCTCGTAGCCGTTGAAGATGAAGGGCGTGCCCACGAAGCCGTCGGCCACGAGCTTGCGGAAGTAGCGCATCGCCGGCGCGTAGCGGAACGTGAAGCCGAGCTTGGTCTTCAGTCCCTGGGCGCGCGCGAAGTCAGCGGCTCGTCTCGTCTCGCGGAAATCGAACGCCACCGGCTTCTCGCACAGCACGTGGTGTCCGGCGTCGAGCGCCGCCCAGGAGAGGGCGAAGTGCGTGCTGCTGGGCGTGCAGACGTCCACCAGGTCGAGGTCAGTCCGCGCGATGAGCGCCTCGTGCGTGTCGTAGACGTGCGGGATGCCGAAGCGACGGGCGACCTCCTCGGCCACCTCGCGCTTCGGATCGGCAATGGCCACGAGTTCGCACCGCGGGTCGCGGGCGAAGCCCGGAAGATGCGCGCCTTGCGCCCAGGTGCCGGCACCCAGCACGCCGACGCGAACACGACCAGAAGAAGACATGTGGCCGCGATGATAGCGCGGCCGCCCCTATCCGAGGAACGCGCGAATCTCCGCGAGCGTGCCGGCGGGGTCGTCTTCCTGAATCGTGTGGCCGGCGGGCATCCCCTTGCCACTGACCTGTGCCGCGCGCTCGCGCCAGATCGCCAGCACGTCGTAGAGCCGGCCCATCGGCGCCACGGCGCCCCACAGCGCCAGCACCGGACACGCGATCTTCGCGGCGAGATCCGCCGCGTCGTGCGTGAGGTCGATTGAGGCGCTGGCCCGGTAGTCTTCGCACATGCCGTGGATGTTGGCCGGGTCGCTCTGCGCGCGCAGGTACTCGAGGCGCACGTCGTTGAAACAGTGGAAGAAGGCCTGGATGAACGCCAGCGTGACGTGCGTGTAGAGATAGTGCGCAGGCATGATGTCGAGCACGGCCAGCTTCGTGACGGCCTTCGGGTGGTCGAGCGCCAGGCGATGGCCGACGCGACCGCCACGATCGTGGCCAATCACCGGGAAGCGGTCGAAGCCGTAGTGGCGCATCAGCTCCACCTGATCGAGCGCCATGGCGCGCTTGGAGTAGGTGACGTGATGCTCGCCGTCAGCCGGTTTGCTGCGGTCGCCGTAGCCGCGCAGGTCGGGCACGATCACCGTGTGCGTCTTGGCCAGCTCGGGCGCCACCTTGCGCCACGAGAGGTGCGTCTGCGGCGCTCCGTGCAGCAGCAGCACGGGCGGGCCCGATCGCGACGCAGCATCTCGGACATGCGCGCATGCTAGCATCGCCCGCCGTACGGAGTGAGCGCCCGGCGGGAGCGTTCCCGCCGGGCCCTGGTCACGTCTTGCACGCCCCAGCCCCTCGAGCCCGGGATTCGAGCGAAGCGGGTCGAGGCGCAACCCGCTTCAGAAGCGCGACGATCGAATCCACGTATCCGAGCGGGCCCAGGCCTTCTCGAACGCCGCGTCGATCTCGGCGGTGGGTTTGCCCTGCGCCTTGAGCGCCTGGGCCAGGCCGAGAATCGACCAGCCGTTGTTCTCGTGCTCCAGCAGTTCCTTGCGGTAGGTCGCCTCCGCCTCGGCGGGACGTCCGGCCTCGAGCTGCATCGCGCCCAGCCACTGCCGCGCGTCGAAGGGCAGCGGCTCCGGTTCGTCGTACTCGATCGCGTCATCGGCAGCCACCGCCCGCTCGAACGCCGCCAGCGCGCCGGCCTGGTCGCCGGTGGCACGCAGAATCTCGCCCTCGAGAATGCCCGAGGCCACGCCCAGCAGCGTCTTGGCGGGGTGATTGCGGAATTCCTGCGTGGAGGTGGTTTGGGCCGTCTTCACACGCGCCAGGAACAGGCGCGCGAAATCTATCTCGCCCTGCCGCAGCCGCGCGTAGCCCTGTGTGAAGTCCCACAGGCCGGCATTGACCTCGCGCTCGGGGCGCTTGGTCACCTGCAGGATCTCGTCGAAGCGGCCGAAGCGAAAGAGCGTGATCACCTGATACATGCTGTCGCCGGTGCTCTTGGCGTAGTCCTTCCCCGCCTGCGTCGCCACCCCGCCCTGGCCGTCGTTCGACGCGGCGAAGAGCAGCATGTGCAGGTTGTGGTCCGGGTAGATGGCGAAGCCCTCGCCGATGGCGGCCTTCAGATCCGAATGCCACGCCTGGAGGTTGGCGCGCACGCCGTCGTTCCAGCGGCCCATCTCGTTCCAGGTATGCGACGGCATGTGGTTCATGTGGCTCGCGCCGGGCACGACGTTGCCGAGGAACTCGGCGCACGCGGCGGCCTTCTCGGGTTTCACCGTGGACTCGGTGGCATGCACGTAGAGATGGCAGGCGCCGGGGTGCTTGAGGTCCTTGGCGAGCACGCGCTCGAGCGCGGCGTGAAGGCGTTGCACGTTGGGGTTGGCCAGATCGCGCCGGCCGCGGCGCGGCTCCATCAGGAACAGCGCGTCGGCGTAGAGCGTGCCGGCGTCCAGGTCGTCGGGATATTGCTCCGACAGCTTGCGCATCGCCTCGGCGTAGGGACGATCCTGGTCGAGGCGCGTCTTGGGTTCGAAGTCCTTGACGTAACGCACGGCGAGCGCCTCGATGAAGGCGCGCTCCAGCGGCGTGGCCGAGGCCTTCATCGACAGCGCCTTCTGCGCGGCGGCGTAGGCGAAGGGCGCCTGCTCGGCGATCATCGGGCCGTTCAGATACGAGCCCCAGGCCCACGCTTCGCCCCAGTAGCAGATCGCGCAGCTCGGGTCGCGCTTCCACGCCTCGCGGAACGAGCGCACGGCATCGAGCTTGGCGAACGAATACATCATCTGGAAGCCCTGGTCGAAAAACGCCTGGGCTTCGTAGTTGGTGGAGGAGATCTTGCGGGTGAAGGGGCCGAGGCCCACGGTGTAGAGCGGAATCGGCTCTGACACGTATTTCGGCAGCGCCAGTGGATCGGCCTTGGCGCCGGCTGTGGCGGCGGGCGCCGCCATCGGCATCTCGTGCTGGGCCTGCGCCGGGCCCACCGGCAGCAGCCACGCCATGCTCGCCGCGAGCACGGACATTCGAACACTACGACTCGTACACCCCATGGAATCCTCCCGGGTCCAGCCTCGCGCGGACCAGGGCAGATCATAGCGGAAAGACATCTGTGTGATGCTGGAACGCCGTCCCCCACGCCGTCGTGGCAGTTCCTGGATTGGTGAAAAATGTCTCCGTGCCAGACCCCGTGACATGCGCTGACATATCCTGGGGCGGCATGACGCGGAGGGACTGGCTCACGGCCGTGGCCGGGGTGTCGCCGGGCCTGCTGCACGCCGCGCGGCAGCGCGATGGCCGTCCGGCGCAAGGGCCCGTGCTCGCAGCGGCGTCCGACGACCCGACGGCCTGGTCGATCGCCGAAGTCGTTGCGGCCGTGGCCGCCGGGCGCGTCACGCCGGCCGAGATCACCGCCGCGTATCTGCGCCGCATCGACCAGCAGAACGCGGCGCTCGGCGCGTTCGTGACCGTGGCGCGCGAGCGCGCGACCGACGAGGCGCGCCGACTCCTGCGCGCGCCGGACGGCACGTGGGCTCGTGGCCCGCTGACGGGCGTGACGGTCGCGCACAAGGATCTCTTCCGCACCCGCGGCGTGCGCACCACCGGCGGCTCGCGCCTCTACGAACACGACGTGCCTGGCGAGGACGCCGACGTCGTCGGGCGCTTCACGAGGGCCGGCGCCGTGATGCTGGGCAAGACGAACACGCACGAGCTCGGCGGCGGCGTCACCACCATCAACCCGTTCTTCGGCACCACGCACAACCCGCGCGACGGGTCGCGTATCGCCGGCGGGTCGAGCGGCGGGTCGGCGGCGGCCGTGGCGGCGCATCTGGCCCTCGTCGCCACCGGCAGCGACACCGGCGGCAGCGCGCGCATTCCCGCCGCGCTCTGCGGCTGCGTCGGCTTCAAGCCCACGTTCGGACTGCTGCCCACGACGGGCCTGCTCGGCGCGTGTCCCACGTTCGATCACGTGGGGCTGCTCACGCGCAGCGCGGACGACGCGCTCGAGGTGTTGGCCGCGGTCGTCGACGAGACGGCAGCGGCGGGCCTGATGGCATGGGGCACGGCGGCCCTGTCGGATACCGCGCGGTCCGCCTCGACCCTCCGCGCGGCCTATCGCGCGGCGCGCGCGGGTGGCGTTCGCGGCCTCCACGTGGGCGTCCCGCGCGCCTACTTCTTCGACACGCTCGTGACCGATGTGGCGCGGCTGGTCGAACGCGTCCTCACCCAGCTGCGCGCCGACGGCGCGGTCGTGCGTGACGTGTTCGTGCCGGTGCCACCGGCGCTCTACGACACGATGTTCGCGCCCATCGCCGTGAGCGAGATTCGCGCGACCTACGCGCGCACGTGGGCGGCGCGGCCCGAGGCATTCTCTCGCGACTTCGCTGGCGTGTTCGCGGGCCCCGGCCCCACGCGGGCAGCGGTGGCCACGGCGCGCCAAGCGCGCGAGGCGTTCCAGCGCTCGCTCGAGAGGGTGCTGACCGAGATCGACGTGCTGGTCATGCCCACCGTGCCTCAGGTAGCGCCGCCCATCGCGGGCCCGATCGACGGCCTGCGTCTCCTGCGCAACACCTGGCCCTTCAACGCCGCGCGCGTGCCGGCCGTGTCAGTGCCCTGCGGCGACGGCGCCGGTGGCCTGCCGGTGGGCGTGCAGCTCGTCGGCCGGATGTTCGACGATGCCCGCCTGCTGGCCGTGGCCGCCGCCGTCCAGCGCGCCTGACCACGCGTCTCCCCCGGTAGCGGCGACCGTCACGGAGACATCGTCACGCGCTGCGGTATCGGCGTCGCTGATGCCGAAATGCCTGCCCGCGCACTGGCGTGCGCCGGCCTCCGGCGCAGTCAGGTGGGCCGCAGGATCTGCGCTACAGTGCTTGGCCTGAGGTCCCTGTCCATGCGCCCCTCTGCATCCCGCCGTTCCCTGTTCGCCATCGCCAGCGCCGCCGTCGTGGCCATCGCCGCCGCGACCGTGTTCGCGCAGACACCGGCACAGGTCGCCGTCCCGACGCTGACCGCGCCCGCGGGGTTCTTCGGGCACGCGATCGGCGCGGACTACGTCTTGCCGAATTACACCAGGTTCGCGGAGTACGTGCGGCTGCTCGACAAGGAATCCGACCGTATGGTCGTGCAGTCGATCGGCAAGACTGCCGAGGGACGCGACCAGTTGATGGCGATCATCACGGCGCCCGAGAACTTCAAGAAGCTCGATCGCTACAAGGAGATCTCGCGTCGCCTGTCGCTGGCCGAGGGTCTGACCGACGATCAGGCTCGCGCGCTCGCCGTTGAAGGCAAGGCCGTGATCTGGATCGACGGCGGCCTGCACGCCAACGAGGTGCTCGGCGCGCAGCAGCTCACCGAGACGATCTACCAGTTCGCAAGCAAGACCGACGAGGAGACGATGCGCCTCCTGCGCGACGTCATCATCCTGGCAGTGCACGCCAACCCCGACGGCATGGAGCTGGTGTCCGACTGGTACATGCGCAGGGCGACGCCGACCGAGCGCAGCACCGGACAGTTGCCGCGGCTCTACCAGAAGTACGTCGGACACGACAACAACCGCGACTTCTACGCGATGAACCAGCCCGAGAGCACCAACATGAACCGCGTGCTCTATCGCGAGTGGTATCCCCAGATCATGTACAACCACCACCAGACCGGCCCCACCGGCACGGTGATGTTCTCGCCGCCCTTCCGCGATCCGTTCAACTACGTCTACGACCCGCTGGTCGTGAACACGCTCGACCAGGTGGGCTCGGCCATGCACGCGCGCTTCGACGCCGAGGGCAAGCCGGGCGTCACCACGCGGTCGGGATCGAACTACTCCACGTGGTGGAACGGCGGGCTGCGCACGATGGCCTACTTCCACAACCAGGTGGGTCTGCTCACCGAGAGCATCGGCAATCCCACGCCGGAAGAGATCGGCTTCGTGCCCGACCGCATGCTCGCCAAGGGCGACTACGCCGCGCCCATCGCGCCGCAGACCTGGCACTTCCGCCAGTCCGTCGACTACTCCATCACCGCCAACTACGCCGTGCTCGACTTTGCGCAGCGCTACCGCGAGACGCTGCTCTACAACATCTACGTGATGGGCCGGAATGCCGTCACGCGCGGCTCGACCGATCACTGGACCGACTACCCGCGGCGAGTCGCGGCGGTGAAAGCCGAAATCGCCAAAGACATGAAAACCGAGGCGAGCGATCCGCGCATGGTGGCCGGCGGACGCGCGCAGGTGGTGCCCACCAGGTATTTCTCGCTGCTGCGCAAGCCCGAGTGGCGAGACGCGCGCGCCTATGTGCTGCCCGCGGGCGAGGGCGATTTCCTGACCGCCACGAAGTTCGTGAACGCGCTCATCAAGGCCGGTGTCGTCGTGCATCGCGCGACCGCGCCGTTTCGCGCCGGCGGCGCGCACTATCCCGCTGGGTCGTACGTCGTGAAATCAGCGCAGGCGTTCCGACCGCATCTCATCGACATGTTCGAGCCGCAGGACCACCCGAACGACTTCCAGTATCCCGGCGGTCCGCCGATTCCGCCCTACGACAACGCCGGCTGGACGCTCGCGTTCCAGATGGGCGTGAGATTCACCCGGGTGCTCGACGGCGTGGACGGCGCATTCGAGGCGCTCACCGACGTGGTCAAGCCCGCGGGGGGCTCGGTGACGTCGCCGGCCGGGGCGACCGGCTACGTGATCGCGCACCAGCAGAACGACGCGTTCACGGTGATCAACCGGTTGATGAAGGCCGGAGAAGAGGCCTACTTCGTCAGCAACCGGCGCTGGCAGAGCGCCGACGGCACGGGCGTGATCTACGTGCCCGCGAAGGCGACGACGGCGGCCGTGCTGCAGAAAGCGGCGGCCGATCTGGGCGTGAGCGCCACGGGCGTGACCGGGCGTCCGGCGGGCGGGATGTACAAGCTGGCGAAGCCGCGCATCGGCCTGTGGGATCAGTACGGCGGCTCGATGCCCTCGGGACACGTGCGCTGGCTGCTCGAGCAGTTCGAGTTCGACTTCGAAGTGGTCCATCCGCAGACGCTCGACGCCGGCAACCTGAAGGCGAAGTACGACGTGCTGCTCTTCCCCGATGGCGGCATTCCCGAGAATGCGGGCGGCGGCGGGGGCGGATTCGGGGGTCGTCAACCGCGCGCGGAGGACATCCCCGAACAGTACCGCGCGCACCTCGGCAGCGTAACGCTGGCCAAGACCGTGCCGATGTTGAAGCGCTTCGCGGAAGAGGGCGGCGTGATCGTCGCCTTCGGCGGCTCGGCCGCGCTCGGCGAGCACCTGGGCCTGCCGCTCAGCAATCATCTGGTCGAGATCCAGGCCGATGGCAGCGAGCGTCCGCTGCCCGGCACGAAGTACTACATCCCAGGATCGATCCTGCGCGTCGCCGTCGACAATACATCGCCGCTCGGCTTCGGCTTCGGTACCGAGGTGGACGTGTTCTTCGACAACAGCCCGGTGCTGAAGTTGGCGCCGAACGCGTCGCTGAAGGGCATCCGGCCGGTGGCGTGGTTCGCCAGCAAGGAGCCCCTGCGCTCAGGATGGGCGTGGGGCCAGCACTATCTCGAGGGCGGCACGGCCGCGGTGGAAGCCGTCGTCGGCAAGGGGAAGGTGTTCCTCTTCGGCCCCGAGATCACGTTCCGCGCGCAGCCGCACGGCACCTTCAAGTTCCTGTTCAACAGCATCTACTACGGCACGGCGCACGCGAGTGGCGTCGCCGGCCGGGAGACGATGCCGCAACCATAGCGCCGAGGCCGACGCCTCGTTGCCGGTGTGGCGATCCCGCTGGCATCCAATCCTGGGACGCTGCTGGCGGGCTGGGTCCACTGCGCCCGGCTCCGCTACACTAGGACGACACCCGCTTCCATCCACTCTTCAGGAGCATTCGCACCCATGAACGACTACGGCGGCAAGGACCTGGCCAACGCGTTTCGCACCGTCCGCCAGAACACGATTCAGACCGCGCAGGATATCCCCGAGGACAAGTACGGCTTCACGGCCGCCGAGGGCTGCATGACCGTGGCCGCCACGCTGGCCCACGTGGCCGCGAGCACCAACTTTCATCACGCGCTGCACGGCCTCGACAAGAAGACACACGTCACGATGGAAGACTTCGGCGGCTACATGGGCCAGGCCGCGCAGATCGCGGCGGGGCTCGGAACCAGGACCGCCATCATCGACGCGCTCACCACGCGCGGCGAGCAGTTTGCCGTCTGGCTCGAGACGCTCACCGACACGCAGCTCGGCGAGCACGTGCACTTCCCCGCTGGACTCACGCCCCCCAGCAAGTCGCGCTTCGAGATGCTGCTCGGCGCCAAGGAGCACGAGATGCATCACCGCGGTCAGCTGATGGTCATCCAGCGTCTGCTGGGCATCACGCCCCACCTCACGCGCAAGCGTCAGGAGCAGATGGCGGCTCGGGCGGCCTCAGCCGCCAGCTAGTCGACGATACGATGATGCGTCTGCTCGTCACCGGTGCCACCGGCTACGTCGGCGGGCGCCTGGTCTCCGAGTTGGTCGCCGGCGGCCACGCCGTGCGATGCATGGTGCGTGATCCCTCGCGCCTCCAGGGGCGCAGCTGGGCTGACGAGGTGGAGGTCGTGCGTGGGGACGTGCTCGACCCCGCCTCCCTGCCTGCCGGGCTGGCGAGCATCGATGTGGCGTATTACCTCGTGCACAGTCTCGGTGCGGGACGCGACTTCTCCGACCGCGACGTGCGCGCCGCGCGGGCCTTCGGCGAGGCGGCTGCCGCGGCGGGCGTGGCGCGCATCATCTACCTGGGCGGACTCGGCGACGACTCGACCGATCTGTCGGAACATCTGCGTTCGCGCCAGCACACCGGCGTAGCGCTGCGGGCGGGCGGCGTGCCCGTCACCGAGTTCCGTGCGGCGGTCATCGTGGGCTCGGGCTCCCTGTCGTTCGAGATGATCCGCTATCTCACCGAGCGGCTGCCGGTCATGATCTGCCCGAGTTGGGTCTACACCCGCATCCAGCCCATCGCCATTGGTGACGTGATCCAGTATCTGGTCGAGGCCCTTGCCACGCCCGCCTCCGTGGGTGCCATCGTGGAGGTCGGCGGCAGCGACGTGCTCACCTACGGCGAGATGATGACCCGCTACGCCGCGCTGCGCGGACTCACGCGCTGGCTCGTGCCGGTGCCGGTGCTCACGCCGCGTCTCTCGTCGTACTGGGTGCACCTCGTCACGCCCATTCCGTCGGCCATCGCCGAGCCGCTCATCGCGGGCCTGCGCAATGAAGTGGTGGTGCGCGATCCGTCTGCGCGCCAGATGTTCCCCGGCATCGTGCCCATGAGCTATGAAGACGCCGTGCGCCTCGCGCTGGCGAGCTTCGACAGCGAGAACGTGGAGACCGCGTGGTCGGATGCGCTCACGTCGAGCCACCTGAGCAGCGAACCCGTGGTGCTCACGACGCACGAGGGTCTCGTACTCGAACGACGCCAGATCACCGTGAACGCCACACCGGAACGCGCGTTCGATGTCTTCAGCGCGCTCGGTGGCGCCACGGGCTGGCTGAGTCTCAATTGGGCGTGGCAGCTGCGCGGCTGGATGGATCGCGTGATCGGCGGCGTGGGCATGCGACGTGGACGACGTGATCCGCACCACCTGCGGGTGGGCGACGCCGTGGACTTCTGGCGCGTGGAAGCCGTCGATCCCGGTCGCCTCGTGCGCCTCAGAGCCGAGATGAAGGTGCCGGGACGGGCGTGGCTCGAGTTCCAGGCGCGCGGCCAGGCCGACGGGCGCACCGTCGTCACGCAGACGGCGTTCTTCGCGCCGAAAGGACTCTTCGGGGTGCTGTACTGGTATTCGCTGTATCCGATGCACGGCCTGATCTTCGGCGGCATGATTCGTGAGATCGGACGACGTGCGGAGAGCCCCGGGCCGACGCGGTAGCCAGCGTCACGGGCGCGCGTCCGGATTGCGCCGACCGCGCGAGCGCGGGCTGGTGTGTGGGCAGCCGCGGCGCGCCCTCAGTGCGCCCGAAGCGCGCCGGCCACCATCGCGAGCGACAGCGCCGCCCGCAGGCTCCACCCCACCGTGCGGATCCAGTTCGTGGCCACGAGCCCCGCGTGCGCAGTCGCGTTGAATCCTTCAGCAAGCGCGGTGTGCCTGGGCACCGATATCCACATCGTGGCACCCCACACCGCGGCCAGGAGCGCCAGCCCAATCCAGGCCTGCGGCGGCGTCGCCGAGCGGCCGCCGACGATCCACAGCGCGGTCGCCGCCTCAATCAGCATCAGCGGACCGACCACGAGTGTCGTGAGCCGGGTGTGCGCGAGATGATACGCAGGAAACACCTGAGCGTCCACTGAGGCGAACAGCGGGTAGTGCACGACCTGCACGAACCAGATCAGCCCGGCCATGGCGCACGCCGCGCCGGCGTGCACCAACAGAATCCACAGCGACCAGGACGGCGGCATCCCTGTTGGACGCGCGGGGCGACGCCCGCGCCCCGCCTGCAGATGCTGCACCCGTCGCGCGACACAGGGGTGACAGGCACGGCGAGAGGCCACGGTCCGAATCCCCGCCGCCTCGGATGACGTCCCAGTGGTGGCACGCACCGTCCGCTCTGGGGACGCCGCGCCTCGATGCGCTCCCCGCGGCACAGGCGCCGCCGAGGCAACATCGCAGCGTCTGCGGGGCACGGCGCGCAGTGGCCGTCCCGGCACATCATTTGCTGAGCTGAGCGCACATGACCGATCTCGTCGCCGACATTCGCATCGCTCTTCGTCACTGGACGCGCCGCCCCATGCTGCCGCTCACCGTGGTGGTCACGCTCACCGTAGGCCTGGGCGCCGCCATTGCCGTCTTCGCCGTGGCGTGGGCAGTGGTGTGGCGTCCGCTCGATGCGCCCGATCCACAGCGGCTCGTGTGGATCGAATCGCAATCCGCGAAGACCGCTGGCGGGTCGTCCCCCGGGGCTGCGCTGACGTGGCAAGCCGACGCCCGCACGCTCGATGCGGTGGCCGCCGCGCGCACGGTGGCGGGGGTGTTCGTCGATATCCAGGGCACCGACCGCCTGCCGGGCGCGCTCGTCACCGCCTCCATCTTCGACGTGCTCGGCGTGCGTCCCGTACTGGGGCGGGTGTTCGCGGCTGCGGAAGACGTGCCCGGCGCCGCGCGCGTGCTGCTGCTCTCGCATCGTGCGTGGCACTCGCGCTACGCCGCCGACGCCGGCGTGATCGGACGCAGCGTGGCGCTCGACGGACGCGCCACCACCGTCGTGGGGGTGCTGCCGCCCAGCGCCGACAGCTTGCTGCCCGGCGTGGATTGGTGGGCGCCCATCGCTCTGGCGCCGTCGGAGCGTGCCAACATCGGTCCGCGCTATCTGGATGTGGTCGCCCGGCTGACGCGCACCGCCTCGCCCGCCGCCGCGCAGCAGGAACTCTCGGCCATTGGCGGACGCCTGCGGCTCGTCGCAGAAGACGGATCGCCCCTGGGCGTGCGCGTCACGCCACTCGCCGCTCACCTCACGTCGCGCTACCGCGGTGGACTCGTGCTGCTGCTTTCAGGGGTGGTGGCGCTGGTGCTGATTGCGTGCGCCAACGTGGCCACGCTGCTGCTCACGCGCGCGCAGGATCGCGCCGCCGAACTGGCCCTGCGCACCTCACTCGGCGCCACTCGTGCGCGGCTCGCGCGGCAGTTGCTGGTGGAAACCGCGATGCTGGCGGCGACGTCGGCGGCCGGCGGACTGGTGGCGGCGCTGTGGCTCACCGACGTCCTGTGCGCCCTGCTGCCGGCCGACGTGCCGCGTCTGGCGGAGGCGCGCGTGGATCTGGCCTCGGCTGCCTTCGCGCTCGGCGCCGGCGTGCTCGTCACGATGCTGGCGGGCCTGATGCCCGCACTGCGCGGCGCGCGTGCGGATCTGCAGTTCGTGTTGCGCATCGGCGCCACCGGAGACACCGCCGACGAGCGTGTGCGCCGGATCTTCGTGGTGGCGCAGGTGGCCGTGGCCGTCGTGCTGGCCGGCGCCGGGGCGCTGCTCGTGCGCAGCGCCAGGGCCCTCGAGCAGGCGCCGCGTGGCTACGACAGCGCCGGCCTCTTCACTGCAAGCCTCACGCTGCCGGCGGCAACGTACCGCGAGCCTGCGGACATCGCCAGCGTGATCGACCGCATCGTGCAAGGCGCCTCCGCCATCCCCGGCGTGACGCGCGCCGCGGCGGCCTCGCAGCTGCCATTTGCCGGCGGCAGCGCCGGGTCGAATGTGGCGCTCGCCGGTCAGGCGTTCACGAAGGGCGTCGACCGGCAGGTGCGCGTGCGCCTCGTGGGTCCGGGTTACTTGAGCGCGCTGGGCGTGTCGCTGCGCGAGGGACGCGAGGTCACGTCCGCGGATGGGGCGAGGGCACAGCCGGTGGTGGTGGTGAACGAGACGCTGGCGCGGCGTCTCACGCCGGCAGGATCGCCCGTGGGCCGCAACGTGAAGTTCGAGGTGCCCGTATTCAATGGGTCCGACGGCACGCGCGTCTGGCAGGTCGTGGGCGTCGCGGCCGACACGTGGGACCGCGGTCCGCGGGTGGCCGTGGAACCTGAGGTGCTCATCCCGCTGGCGCAAACGCCGGGCGACGTCTTCTTCTGGATCAGCCGCGAGTTGCAGTTGGCCGTGCGCACGCGCGGCAGCGCGCTGGCGCTGGCCCCCGACATCCGACGCGTGGTAGCCGCGGCCGATCCGGCGATCCCGCTCGGACGCGCGCGCACGCTCGACGAGCGCGTGGCCGAGGCCTTCGCGCGCGAGCGCCTGGTATCGCGACTGCTGGCGGGCCTGGGGCTGTCGGGCGTGGCGCTGGCGCTGCTGGGGCTCTTTGCCATCGTGCACAACCAGGTGCATCGCCGGCGGCGCGACATCGCGATTCGCCTGGCGCTCGGCGCCACGAGCACCGGCGTCGTCGGCGCGCTCGTGAAGGACGGGGCACAGCTGGCCACGATCGGCGCTCTCGCCGGTGGCGCGCTCAGCGTCGGCACCGGCGGACTGCTGGCGTCGCTGCTCTACGGCGTGACGCCGAGCGATCCGCTCACGCTCGCCACGGTCGCCGCGCTGGTCGTCGTCATGGCGGCGGTCGCGGCGTGGCTGGCCGCCCGCAGCGCCGCACGCGTGGATCCGGCAGAGGCGCTGCGCACGTAGCAAACAACGCCCCCGCACCTCGAGCGGCGCAATGCGAGCGTCCTGTTGCTTCACGATTGACCCGCACCGCCGTCCCTTCCGTTCTGGTAGATCGTGGCGGTGGGAGCGCCGGCTCCGCTCAGATGGGCCAGGATTTTCTCCTCGACGTTGTCGGGAAGCGACGCGCCGAGCACCGAGATGACCGGCACGTCCGCGATCGGCTTCGGCTGAAAGCCGGCAATGGGTATGGGCCGTAACTGTGCACGTGTGACAGGTACCGCGGGTGGAACGGCGCCGCTCAATGCGACAATACTCGAGGTCGCAGCGCTCACGACCGGCGACGAGGCCGTCGACGGAATGACGGCGTTGCGGTACACCGATTTCGCGGGAGTGGTCGTGCGTCAACTGGTGCTGGTCAGTGCTCTTCTCGTGTTCCAGGTGGGTGGTGTTCGCGCGCAGGCCCCTGCGCCGGCGCGTCCGGCCGCAGCCGCGGCCACGATGCCCGCGACACTGCAGCCCGACCCGCCCATGTCGTGCAGCGCCTGTGCGGAGTGGAACCTGCCGCGCACGCCCTTCAAGGTGTTTGGCAACACCTACTTCGTCGGGTCGATGGGGCTGTCGTCGCTGCTCATCGCCACCGACCAGGGCCTGGTGCTCATCGACGTGGCCCTGCCACAGAGCGCTCCGCTCATCGATGCCAACATCACGGCGCTCGGCTTCAAGGCCACCGACGTGAAGTACATCCTCACCTCGCACGCGCACTTCGACCACGTGGGCGGGATGCGGTCGATGCAGCGCTACACACGCGCGACCGTGCTGGCGAGCCGCGACACGGCCCGCGCGTTGGCCCTGGGCCACCCTGTGCCCGAAGACCCGCAGTTCGAAGCCGCGTCGAACAGCCAGGACTTCCCCGCCTTCACCGAGGGTGTGCGCGCGATGAAGGACGGCGAGACGGTGCGCGTGGGTTCGACGACGATCACGGCCCACTACACACCGGGACACACGCCCGGCGCCACGACGTGGACGTGGCAATCGTGTGAGGGCGCGCGCTGCCTGAACATGGTCTACGTCGACAGCCTCACCGCGGTGTCGAACGGCACCTACCGCTTCACCGGTGGCGGTGGTGCGCCCGGCATCGTGGCGAGCTTCCGCGCCAGTCTCCGCACAGTGGCGGCGCTGCCGTGCGACGTGCTCCTCTCCACACACCCGAGTGCCACCAGCATGGACGACAAGGTGGCGCGGCGCGCCACGGCCGGCGTGGCTCCGGGCGCGACGGGCGATCCGTTCGTGGCTGCGGGTGCCTGCACGACGCTGGCGGATCGCTCCATGAAGGCGCTCGACGAACGGGTGGCGTCCGAGGGAAAGAAGTAGCCGGTGCTCGTACCAGGTCCCGTACTCACCGAGTGCATCCTCTCGACGTTCCCCCCGATTGACGGGCAGGTCGTGATGCTCGGCGGGCGGGGCCGCGCGAGACTTCGGGCAGATGAGAGACGCCGGGGCGCGCACGATCGCGTCGTCGCGGTAGCCCAGCGCAGAGATCGCGCCGTGCGCGCAGTCACGGCGACAGGCCCCCGACCAGGGACGACCAGCACCGCTAGCTAAGTTGTTGAAATAAAGGATCGGTGATTGGCGGAGAGAGTGGGATTCGAACTCTGTCTGTCGCACGCTGGACCGAGCTGGTTGGGCCGCAGGCATCCAGGCGAGCGTTGACAACGTCTACACAGACGCGTAGTGTTGTTGTGTAGACAGGAGACGTCTGATGCCCGCCACAGCGCCCGCTGAACGTATCTCGATCAACCTGCGCACTGACGCGACGAGTCGGGATCTGATTGACCGGGCCGCCGAGGCGCTTGGCAAGAACCGCTCCGAGTTCATGCTGGCGGCCGCCCGCCGGGAAGCCACCGCCGTGCTTCTCGATCAGCGCCTGTTTCAGCTCGACGATCCGGCCTACCGCCGCTTCACCGCCGCCCTGGACGCGCCGCCAACCGAGAACCCGCGGCTGCGCCGACTGCTTCGCACGCGGGCCCCCTGGGAGCGATGAGCGCCGTCCCACCAATCAGCGCGCCCGAGCACCTCGAGGATCGCCACGATTGTTCGACATTCGATTGCGGTGAGCCGGCGCTCAACGACTGGCTGCGACAGCAGGCGCTCAAGAACGAGGCGCGCGGCGCATCGCGAACGTACGTGATTTGTGTTGAGCAGCAGGTGGTTGGCTACTACGCGCTCGCGACAGGAGCCGTGGCTCGCGCCGCCGCCACGGGTAAGGTCCGACGCCAGATGCCTGAGCCCATTCCGGTGATGATCATCGCTCGACTCGCCGTCGATGCCCGACATCAAGGGCAGGGACTTGGCTACGGCCTGCTGCGCGATGCGCTACTGCGCACGCTCCAGGTCGCAGCGCAGGCCGGCATCCGTGCGGTGCTTCTGCAGGCGATGACGGCCGACGCCAAGACGTTCTACCAACGCGCGGGCTTTCACGAGTCCCTGGTCGATCCGATGCTGATGATGATCACCCTGGATGACGTCGAGAAGGCCTTGGCGACGCCGTAGACACGCGGCTGCTGCGAGGAGATCGTGACGCCGGAGGTGTCGTCTGGCAATGGATTCGCGCACCATGCTGTTTTGAACGCTTCAAGGCGCGCAGACCTTACCCGAGCGCGCCATGTGTCGAGCCCACCCAGGGTGCGATGCCGTGCAGGCGCGTGGGTTCTCGCTGAGCACACCCGACGCGGAGCGCCAATCGAGATAGGAGGCGCGAGGAAAGCGCGCCGGGACCCGTCGCCACTTCGGGGTTATCCGAGGTTTTGGCCAAGGCGCTGCGCGCAACCCGTTCGAAGACCACGCGTTGCCGGCACCGTCGTCCAGGGGCAGCAGCGAGCGGAGGGCCGTCCTCAACGTGACCACCTGCCTGTGGACTCCGGAGCGTCGCTGGTGCAGACTGACATGAGGAAGGAGCCGGCCGTGCCCCAGATCGAAAAAAGCGAACTGCAGATCCTGGACACATTGGATCGTCTGTCGCCTGCGGGGCGGCGGGAGGCGGTGCGCCGGCTCGTCGCTGGCGCGTCGACACTCGATCGGATGACGGACGCCCTTCAGCCGCGCCTCGCCGAAATCGCACGACAGCGCGGCCTTAACTGGAGCGGCCTTTCCGACGAAGAACGCGAGCGCCTGGTCGATGACATCCTCCACGCATGACGGCCGCGGTGCCCAAGGTCGTCTTCGACACCAACATCTTCGTGTCGGGGCATTTCTGGAAGGGCCCGCCGTATCGTTGCCTCCTGGCTGCCGAGGCCCGGCTCGCCAGCCTGGTCGTTTCTGAGCCAATCCTCACGGAGTTCCGCGACACGCTCATCGCCAAGTTCGGCATCTCCGTGGGGGAAGTTGCCGCGATTGCGGACCTGCTCGACACGTACGCCGAACGGGTGCCTGTCGTAGGTCGATCCGGATGGGTCCGTCAGGATCCGGACGATGACAAGTTCATCGACGCTGCCCTGTCCGGTGGAGCCACGATCATTGTCTCCGGCGATAGGCACCTCCTCGCTCTCGGCTCCATCGAGGAGATCGAGATTCTCACAGCGAGGCAGTTCTTGGATCGCCTGGCGACCCAAGACTCTTGAGTCGTCGCGATCTCGCTATCGTGAAGCTGGGACATCAACGGCGGTCCGGTGTTGTTGCCTGCCTCGCCTGATCGCCTCTAGCCTGTCGTTCGCCAAAACTCCTGACTCCCAGCAACCGTGCGATTCCGGCCGGCCGAGGGCGCTATTCTTGGCCATGCTCGCCCGAGTGATCCGCGTCCTTCACCTGCTGACCGTCCTCGCGGGCGGGCACCGAGCACTCGCGCTCGAGAACCTCGCGCTTCGGCGGCAGCTGGCCATGTACCGGCGCACTCGACCCAGGCCCGCCCTCCGCTGGGCCGAGCGGCTGTTCTGGGTCGGACTACGGCGCGCGTGGACGGACTGGCGATCGGCGTTGGCGATCGTCCGGCCCGGGACGGTCGTCGCGTGGCATCGCCGCGGCTTTGCCTGGTACTGGATCTGGCGGTCGCGCCCGATCGGCGGCCGCCCAATCGTGACCGGCGAACTGCGGCGCCTCATCGGCGAGATGGCCGGCGCCAACCCGTTGTGGTTGGCGCCACGCATCCACGGCGACTTCGTCACGCTCGGTCTTTCGGTATCCGGGCGGACGGTGTCCCGGCTGACGCCCCGTCGGCGTCGGCCGCCCTCCCAGACATGGCGCACCGTCCTGCAGAATCACGCCAGCGCGCTCGTCGCGCTCGACTTCTTCACCGTGCCGACCCTCACCGGTCGCGTCCTCTTCGTCCTCGTCGTCCTCGCCCACGAGCGTCGGCGTATCTTGCACGTCAACGTCACGCCGCACCCGACGTCGGCGTGGACGCGCCAGCAGCTGCGCGAGGCCTGGCGCCGCGAGTGTCTCGACCACGTCATCGTGCTCAACGAGCGACATCTGCGACGCCTCCTCAGCGCCTATGTCGACCACTGCCACCGGTCGCGTACGCACCTGGCCCTGGCGAAAGATGCGCCCGAGCCGCGAGCCGTAGCAGCAGTCGAGACGGGACGTGTCGTGGCCCTGCCCGCGGTCGGCGGGTTGCATCATCGCGATGAACGCCGCGCGGCCTGAGCGCCGACGCGCGCGTCACACCCGCGTCCCGCGAGTCGTTGCGTCCGGGCGACGTGTGCCGGGACACCGTGCCCCTTTCGCCGTCGTCCTCGACCGTCTGGATACTCGCCCATCGCTCGCTTCGGACCACGTCACCGCCGGAGCCGCCCAAACGCGCCGTGACGACCGACACGAGGCTTTGGCGAGGGACAGGTGAGGTTTCAGCCGGCAATTGCCATCGGACGGACCGACAGGACTTCGTCCGCGCGCAGAGGTTCGACCGCGTCCTCAGGAACGGTCACGACGCCAATCGATTCGCCCAGTGCGTTGAAGAGTTACAGCACGCACCCCCGAGGTCCTGACGCGGGATGCTCCACGAAATCGACCAACGTCGCCACGTCGCCGGCGCGAAGTGCGCGCTCGGGGAAGGACGCCCGGAGGGCCACACGGTCATACAGTTGCAGAGATGCACACGACCGACAGCTTCCCGATTGGTCCCTCGATCGCGCCTTCGATGCGGTAGAAGGTTCCGTAATCGTTTGTGCGGTCCTCGACCGCATCGACCGTATCAGCCAGTCGCCTGACGGCGGCGAGCAAGTCGGCCCAGTTCTTCGCTTCGAATCCGCCTGCCCGGGGTAGCCACTCTTGTCGTCCCAGGGCCTCGGCACGAGCAGGTAGTGTATGTACTTCGTCTCGTCGATGACCGCGTCCGGCGGGATCAGCATCACATCACATTTCTGGTCGATCGACCGTCAGGATACCCCGGTACCGGGAACTCGGCACCTTCCCCGGAGCCCTCGTGTGACAGCACTTGCGGCGTGCCAGCGTAACGTGATTTCTTGGGTCGGCGCATGCGCGAGGCCAGCCTGTAGGCCCTCCGCCGCTATTGCTTGCTCGAGCCGCTCACCGCGCGGCGACGGTCGCTGACGCCAGCCCAGGGAACACGACCACGGGGATACGGCTGTAAGGAGTTGGTCCTCAGGCGGCGTTCCTCCAAGCAGAGGTGAACGCCGCAACGCCGGAGGTGTAGTTGGCGGAGAGGGTGGGATTCGTTCCCGACGAACCCGCGCCCCTCAACGGTTTCAGGCACAAAACAGGGACAGCGCAATACGCCGCTCCTCCCTGTCGAACGCTTCGACTCGCCCGGACCTTACACGCGCAGCAGGCGAAACCTACACCGCCGGCCGCCGCTAACAGGCGCCGGCAGGGTGGGTGGATGGGTGACGAGTACTGGATGGTCAACCCACTCCGGCGACCGTTGACGCCGACCCGGAACCTGAAGATCTACCCTTCGCGACAAGTCGGGAATCTGCGAAGTCCTGGACGGCCTTTCTAGGCGTCTCCCGCCTATGCAACACTGGCGGGCGCAGGGGCTGAGAGACATGTCCAGGGTTGAAGTGAAGACGTATGACCCCGAATGGCCGCACATGTTCGAGCAAATTCGCGCGCACGTGTGGCCGCACGTCCAGCACGCTGCAATCAGCTTGGAGCACTTGGGCAGCACGTCCGTGCCAGGGCTCTGCGCGAAGCCCGTCATCGACGCGTGCATTGTCGTCGCCTCCCGGCGCGACATTCCGCGCGTCATCAAGGCCCTGACCGCGGTCGGCTACGTCCACCGCGGCGATCAGGGCGTGCCGGATCGCGAAGTGTTCAAGCCGCCCGCGGCGCTGCCGAAGCACCACATGTACGCAAGCCATCAGGGCAGCCTCAGCTTGAGGAACCAAACGGGGCTTCGTGACTGGCTTCGCGCCCAACCCGAAGCCGCCCGAGAGTACGGCGACCTGAAGGCGTCCCTCGCCAGGCGGTTCCCCGAGGACCTCGACAGCTACATCGCAGGAAAGACGGAATTCATCCTTGGCATTCTTCAGCAGGTCGGGCTCACTCCGCTGGAACTGGCCGCAATCAGGGACATCAACAAATTCGAGCCCCTCGCACCGCCGCGGTCGCAGTGAAACGGTCCGGATCTGCCGGCTGGTGGAGACCCTCTACGCTGCGCGACCGATCGGGGGTGCGACTGCCAGAGCGGCTGCGCCGGCGGTGTGCCGAAGTCGGAATCGCCCATCGACGACGAGGTCGCCTCCCTGAAGAGCCGCGACATCCGCGCCGGCATCACAGATACGGCCCCACGGCGCCCCCGCACGAGAAAGATAACCTCCTTCTTCCCACGCTCGACGGTCGAGTCGGCGCTTGACATCGAGAATCGCCTCTCGAGGGTCGCCGAGCTGACGGATCGAGGTGACGCCGGCCTCGAGGAGCTACCCGCGCTCTGCCGGTATCATGCGCGCCGCGTCCCAGACCATCGCAACCATGCCGCGCCTTTCGCGGGTGCCAAGACATTCATGAGATTCGAATTGGAGCCTCCCGGGACGGTGCCGACGACGAGAAGCACCGAGCACGCCAAGAGCGAGTAGTCGGTGGCGACACCGAGGACGAGTGCGGCCGAGCCCCCGACGAGCGCCCACAGCACTGGCACAGCCACCACGGGGCTGGCGTAAACCATGAGCCCTGTGCCGGGCCCTCGCGCAAGACCGGTCGCCGTGCCGAAAGCCAACCGGCACTGACGCAGACCATACCAAGCGAGCAGCCCCGGCTCGCCGACGACGGGCGCGGCGAAGCCCCACACCGCCGGGCGGCTATGTAGCGCGTAAACACCTCGAAGAACGCGTTCGCGGTGAACGGCAGGCTCATCGTTCGCCCCGGAGCTCCTACTGCTTCTTCGCTCGCGTAAACCTTACCTCGGTGACCTTCAGCGTCTGCCCGCCACGCTCATCGACCTCCCAGTCCACGGACACGATGGCGCGCTGCCCAACCATGCCGTCGAGCGAGGTCAGGCGCTCCTTGTCGATTCGAAACCGGGTATCAGGCTGCAGTTGCACCCGGACCCGGGTCGTTCCGCCTCCGCCCGTGTCGCGAACCTCGACAACGATCGCGTCCGGCGTTACCTCCCTGAGCGGCCCCAGAACGACCCTCGACCCGTGTCCCGGGTGTTCGCGAGCACTGCCGGGCACGGCGAGATGAACGAGAGCCGCAACCAGGGCCGCCACCCGGGTCACCCGCGCGATCGTAGACCGTCTCTTCATGAGCACCTGCCTTTCTGCGCCGACTCGGGTTCACTCCTCAGACTAGTCCGATCCAACGAGCCCAGCGGAGTCATCAACGAACGAGGGACGTCCGAATCGCTCGTACAGAATCGGCACCACCGATCATGTTGAGCGCCGTCGAGCTGAGCAGCCCGAACATGATGACCATCGCCATTGGCGCCTGAATCTCGCTGCCGGGTTCACCCGCCGAGAGCGCAATGGGCACGAGCGCGAGGCCGGCGGCGAGCGCCGTCATCAGGATGGGCACGGCGCGTTCCGTGGCGCCGTGCACCACGGCGGTGCGAAAGTCCGTCACCCCTTCGTCGGTCTGCAGGTGCTTGATGTGCGACACGAGCATGATCCCGTTCCGGGTCGCGATACCGAAGAGCGTGATGAACCCGACGATGGACGCCACCGACAGCACGCCTCCGGCCAGATAGACACCGGCTACGCCGCCAATGAGCGCGAGGGGCAGGTTCACCATGATGAGCAACCCGTCGCGGGCTGAGCCGAACGCCGATGACAGGATGAAGAAGATGGCGGGACGCAGACGGCGGAGGCGCCGTTTGCAACCACGCTTTCCGGTTCGATCAGCGGTTCTACCCTGTCGCTTCCTCTTCCGCTGGCCCCTGATGTCCGCCTCACCCAGGCGACGCTGCAGTTCTTCGAGGCTGGACGGCAGGTGCCCGGTGCTGACGCACTTGTCTTGGCGCTCGGCGCGGATGGTTCGGTTACGGAGGAGACGGCTAATCAGCTGTTCGCCGTGCATCGCCAGCCTGATCGGCTGGAGATCTCGCGGCGGCAATAGGCCCGGCCATTACGGCTTCGAACTGGCTGGACGCCCGAAGGGCCATCAGGCCGCTGCACTATCGGAGGCCGCGTAGGCCGCCAGGACGGCATCGCGCACGCCGTCAGTGGCGGTAGCGTCAGTCGTGGGCCGCAGCAGCGCGAAGCCGCGAAGCTCGCCGTTGACCGAGTATTGCCGCGCCGGGAACGTCACGTTCCGGCCCGCGCCAGGTCGGATAGCGGCCGTTCCGTCACCCGGAGACCCCGCTAATGCTATCGTCTCCGCGGATCTTCAGGCGCCATGGCGCGACCAGCGCAGCGGAGTCCGTCCTCGCGAGCGCCGCTGAAGCGGCGACAACGATGTGGTCGAAACCCGTCAGGACGTCGTCTAGCGACGCTGCCTGGAACGGCCGGTAGGTCGCCGGATCGAAATCCAGTTCGTCGCCGGCGAAGATGGGCTCGACCCAACGGATGCAGTCGATGACGTGCGAGCCAAGGCCCCGCGCGGTGAACGACTTCGGGTGCGGGCGCCAGTCGAGCTGATCGGGTGGAAGATGCTCGAGGAACGTTCGAGTCGTCTTTGTCTCTCGGTCGAACTCGCCGGCGAGTTGTTCAGTCGTCATAGTCGTGCCCCTTCGGTAGCTTCGAGCACATCGTAGCCTGGGAAGGAAGCAGGCTCGGCTACGGTCGTACGATCACGTTCCCCCGTTTGTGCCCGCTGTCCACGAGCCGGTAGGCGTCGCCGATGTGGTCCAGGGGGAAT
>Ga0163144_10002006_pt1 | contig 47507 bp, 46 predicted proteins | sample OliLak19BULKMAT1_FD_123175 | JGI IMG/M metagenome (GOLD analysis project Ga0163144, IMG submission 123175) | Freshwater microbial mat bacterial communities from Lake Vanda, McMurdo Dry Valleys, Antarctica - Oligotrophic Lake LV.19.BULKMAT1 | ecosystem: Environmental > Aquatic > Freshwater >... | reverse complement strand
GCGACGGGCCCCGCGTATTTCAACCAGACGCTCGGTTCGATGCTCGACTGGCTGCGCAGCTACACGACGGCGCTCGATGGCGCGGATCCGCTCGACATCGCCAACGCCCACCGCATCATGGATCGGGTGTCCGGAGAATTCCCGACGGGATGCCAGCCCGCGCGCGCGGGTATCGACCTCGCTCTCTACGACATCGCAGGCAAGGCCCAGGGGCGCCCGGTCTATGACGTGCTCGGCGGCGCCTATCAGACCGAATTCGACATGCTGACGAATCTCTACGAGCTGACGCCGCAGGCCAAGGCCGCGGCAGCCGAGGTATTCGTGAAGAAGGGTTTCCGCGGACTCAAGGTCAAGATCGGCGCGCGCACGAGAGAGAAAGGCGTCAACGTCGACTCGCTGGCGTGGGAAACCGCGAAGCTCATGGCCGCTCTCGAGGCGGTTCCCGAAACCGTGCAGATCGATGCGGACCCCAATCAAAGCTGGCGCAGTCCGAAGATCGTCGTGACGGTGATGGAGAAGGTGCTGCGCCAGAAATTCTATTCGAATCTGTCCATCGAGCAGCCGATTCATCACCTCGACTACGCCGGTCATCGCTTCATTCGTCAGGCGCTCAACATTCCCGTGATCCTCGATGAGGCCGTCGTTTCGCCGCAGGCCATGCTGCAGATCGTGAAGCAGGAAGCCGCCGACCGCATCGTCCTGAAGTTCAACCGCGTGGGAGGCTTGTTCCTCGCCAAGAAGATCGCGACGATCTGCGAAGCGGCTGCGATCGGCATCAGCCTCGACACCATGCCCTTCACGAAGCTCGGCGACACCGCGGCTTGCCACTTGGCCGCGACCCTCCGCGATCCCTATCCGGTGGATGCCGAAGGGCATCTGTGGTTCGAGGACACGCCCTTTCGCGGTGGACTGAAGATCAAGAACGGTCGCGCGAGCATTGGTGCGGCGCCAGGGTTCGGCGTCGAGATCGATGAGGCCAAGCTCAAGGCCATGACCATCAAGCAGGAGGAATGGCGATAGCGCCTATCCGCCGCGATAGCCGAACTGCTTGGGCAGCCAGAGCGTGATCTCCGGCAGGTAGGCGACGAGGATGAGCGCGAGGATCATCGCGACCAGGTAGGGTCCCGTCGCGCGCACGATGACGCTCATCGGCAGCCGCGTGATGTCCTGCACGATGAACAGGCAGATCCCAACCGGCGGCGTCACGTTGCCGATCACCAGCGCGAAGACGAGCACGACGCCGAGATGGACGAGGTCGAGGCCGAGTTGCGGCGCGATCGGCACCAGGATCGGCGCCACGATCAGCAGGTTGGCGGACGCCGTCTCGAACAGCCCGAGGAAGAGCAGCGTCAGCAGGATCAATCCCATCAGCAGCCACCGCTCGCTGGTCAGCGACAGCAGCAGATCCGCGACATGATCGGGCGCCTTCTCGACCGTCAGGACCCAGGCGAAGCATGAGACGGTCGCGAGGATGAACATGATCGAGGCCGTGCCGCGCACCGAGCGCATCACCGCGCCGATGAATCCCGCCCAGGACAATTCGCGATAGGAGAGGCCGAGGCCGAGCGCGATGGCGACCGCGATCACGCCGGCCTCGGTCGGCGTGAACACGCCCGTCACCATGCCGCCGACGATCACGATCGGCGACGCGATCGCCGGTGCGGCAGCGATGAAGCGTCGCCCGAGCGCGCCCCATCCAGGGTACGGCGTCAGCGGGCAGGCCTCCTGGCCGAACAGGACCTGAAGATAGATCGCGACCATCAGCGCGATGCCGAGCAGCACGCCGGGCATGAAGCCGGCGAGAAAGAGCCAATCGATGCCGACTTCGGCGATGGAACCGTAGAGCACCAGACCGATCGACGGTGGGATGATCGGGCCGATCACCGAGGAGGTCGCGGAAATCGCCGCCGCGAAGGCGGGGCGATAACCGGCTTCGACCATCGCCTTGATCTCGATGCGGCCGAGGCCCGCCGCGTCGGCCGCCGCGGAGCCCGACATGCCCGCGAAGATCATCGAGCCGACGACGTTGACATGGCCGAGCCCACCGCGGACATGGCCAAACATCGCGTGCGCGAAGTTGAAGATCCGGTTGGTGACGCCGGTTGCGTTCATCAACTCACCCGCGAAGACATAGAGCGGGATCGCCAGCAGCACGAATTTCAGGAATTGCTGCAGCATCATCTGTCCGGCGAGCACGAGCGAGACGTCGCTCAGCGCCATGTAGACGAGGCTCGGCACGAGGAAGACGAAGCCGATGGGCAGCCCGACGAACAGCAGGCCGACGAACAGCAAGCAGAAGAGCGTGAAGGCCACGATGCCGCTCAACCCGTCGCGTGCACGCCGACGAAAGGCGTCGCCGGCGGGTCGAAGAGCTGGCGGATCGACGACAGCGTCATCGACGCAGCCATCCAGAGCAGCGGCACGCCATGCAGGCTGCGCGGCATGTCGAGGCCGGAGATCATCTTGCGATGCTGCAGAGGAATCAGCGTCAGCATGTGCCAACCGACGACCGCGATGCTCGCGCCCATCAGGACGATCAGGCCGAGCATCAGGGCGCGACGGCCGCGCGGAGGCAGCAGGAACGACAACGCGTCGACCGCGAGATGGCCGCGCTCCTTGTAGACCGCGCTCGATCCCAGGAAGGTCAGCCAGACGAGGCCGAGCACACCCATCTCGTTGGTCCAGGCCAACGGATCGTCGAGCATGGAACGGAAGAACACACCGATCGCGATGCACGCCGTCGCGATCAGCAATGCGAAGGCGGCGATCAGGAGTTCGAGACGCCCGAGAAGCCGGTCGAGAACACGCAGCGTGACGATCACCGTGCCAGGCCGCGGATCTCGGCGACCAATCCGCGCGGAAGCTTGCCCTCCGTCTCGAACTGCTTGATCACCTCTTCGACCTTCGCCGCCCAGGGCTTGGTGTCGGTCTCGATGAATTGCACGCCCTCGACCAGCATCTTGGCTTTCTGCTCGGCGAACGAATCGAGGATCAGCTTGTAATACCAATCGCCGGCATCCTGCGCGGCCTTGGTCAATACCTCCTGCTGCTTGACCGCCAGCTTGCGCCAGGCTTTCTCGGCGATGAGCACGGTGTAGGGCGCGATCTGATGCATCGTCAGCGTGATGAAAGGCGCGGCTTGGTAGAATTTCTGCGGATAGACGCCGGAGAGCGGCGCTTCCATGCCCTGCACCGTGCCAGTCTTCAACGCCAGAAACGCCTCGCTGAAGGAGATTACCGTCGGCTTGGCGCCGAGCGCGCCCCAGGTCCGGAGATACGTGTCGAGATCGGGCATGCGCAGCTTCATGTCCTTGAGATCGCCGACATTGCGCACGGGCTTGGTCGTCAGCAGCACACGCGGCAGCCGATACCAATTGTCGGCGAGCATCCGCACGCCGTGCTTCTCCGGCATCTCGCTCAGCCAACGCTTGTAGGTTTGGGTCCCCTGGAAACGCTGCAAATGCTCGACGCCACCGAACACGAAGGGAATCGCCAGCGCGTTCCAGCCCTTGTCGAGATGCTGATACCAATCGGCCACATTGGACAGCATGTCCTGCGTGCCAAGCTGGAGGTTCTCGAGCTGCGCCACCGAGCCGCCGAGCTTGTCGGAATCGAAGACATCGACCTTGAGGTCGCCGCCGCTGCGCTCGGCCACCAGCCGCGCCATCTCCTGCAGCGCCTTGGTCTCCGACGACAGCGGCGCGGTGCCGACGCCGAGCCGCAGCGTGGTCGCGGCGCGCGCGCCGCGCGGCGCCGCACTCATCACCGCCAGCGAACCCGCCATGAAGCCACGTCGCGCGAAACCGTGCATGCGTTCCTCCCCGATACTCGGGGGGATTATGAGGGCTATGGCGCGAGCGTCAACGCGACGGTGCGAGTTTCGCGCTGCCGCGGACCGTGATCGTGTAGCCGACATCGATCACCGTGGCGCCGCGCTTGCCCGGCAATTGGCCCTGGACCCAATCGGCCGCCAGGCGACCGATGCGCTCGCCGGGCAGCGTAATCGTCGTCAGGCGCGGCTCCATCTCGGCGCCGAGTTCCAGATCGCCGAAACCGGTCAGCGCCATGTCGTCGGGCACGCGCAGCCCGCGACGCATGCAGGCGAAACGGCCGCCCAGGGCCAGCGTGTCGGAAGCGAACATCATCGCGTCGGTGTTCGGCCACTGCGTCAACAACCGCTCGGCCCCTTCGGCGCCGGATTGCACGGCCGGATGGCCGCTCGGCAGCAGCACGATTCGCGGCGCAATGCCGGCGGCCTCAAGGATCTGGCGATAGCCGCTCAACCGCTCGGGCACACGCGGATCGCCCTTCGTATCGCGGGCGATGAAGCCCGGCCTGCGATATCCTGCGGCGAGCAGGCGACGCGTCAATTCGAGGAAAGCGTCGCGGTCGGAGAAGCCGATCGCCGCACCGATCGGATCGGCGCGCAAGGTCCACATCTCGGCAACCGCCACACCCGATCGACGCAAAACGAGTTCGAGCTCGGGCGTGTGAAGGCCGCCAGTGAGGATGATGCCATCCGGGCGCCACGCCAGGTAGGCACGCACCAGGCGCTCCTCGACCTCCTTGCGGTATTCGGTCTGGCCGATCACGAGAGCCTGTGCCTCCGCGCTGAGCGCGACGTCGAGCCCGCGGATGGCCGCCGTGAACATCGTCGTCGTCGTCGTCGGCACGATCGCCGCAACGAGGCCGGTGCGTCCGCCCGCGAGGCCCGACGCGAGACGGCTCGGCACGAAGCCGCGGTGGCGCACAGCGCGCATGATCTTCTCGCGCGTTGCGGCCGCGACTTTCTCCGGCATGCGCAGCGCCCGCGACACGGTCATCTTGGAGACGCCGGCCCGTCGCGCGATGTCCGCGAGCGTCGATCCTTCGCGACGGCTCATTTCATTCCCTCTGCGCCTGAATCCGTTTGGCAAGCGCCGGATGCACGGCTACGATCGCCAACGATGTTACCGGTAACACTCCGCGATCACGAGCGGGGGCGCCAGGGGAAACCGCGCTGCGCCATGTCGACTTTCCGCCCGATCGACCATCCTCGTCGTCGCGTTGCCTCCGCGGCGCGCCGCCAACCGAGCACCTGACTTGGCCGCCGAACCCGAAACCTGGCCAAGCTGAGGACTCGACCCATGGCGATCGCCGACTCCATTGCAAAGGTCGAGAGCTTCGTCATTTCCATCCCGCGCGACGTGCCCTATCTCGGCGCCCTGCGCACGGGCGAGACGGTCAATGAGCGCGGCTATTTCGTGCGCAAGGGCAACCGCTCGGTCTATCCGCGCACCGACATGTCGGTGCTGGTCAAGGTCACCAGCAAGAGCGGCGCGGTCGGCTGGGGCGAGACCTACGGCATCGTGGCGCCGGGGGCCGTCATCGAGATCATCGACGATCTCCTCGGGCCGATCATGACCGGCCGCGATCCGCGCGATCCCGGCGTGCTGCACGAGGATCTCTACGATCTGATGCGCGTGCGCGGCTTCTTCGGCGGCTATTTCGTCGACGCGCTCGCCGGGGTCGACATCGCCGTCTGGGATCTCGCGGCCAAGCTCGCGGGCGCGCCGCTCGCCCGGCTGCTCGGCGGCATCCGCGAGACGCGCATCCCCGCCTATGTGTCCGGCCTGCCGAAGCCGACGCTGGTGGAGCGCGCGGCGATGGCGCAGGCGTGGATCGCCAAGGGCTTCGACGCCGTGAAATTCGCCGCCGCCGTCGCCGATGACGGCGAGGTGGCGGAGATGAAGGCGCTGCGCGCCGCGGTCGGCCCGAAGCCGAAGATCATGTGCGACATGCACTGGAAATGGACGGCGCTGCAGGCGATCAAGCTGATCGATGCGATGGATGCGCACGATCTATTCTTCGCCGAAGCGCCATGCCAGCCCGAGGACATCGACGGCCAGGCGCATGTCGCGTCGAGCGTGCGCACCTCGGTCGCGCTCGGCGAGGAATGGCGCACGGCCTACGAGTATCGCCCACGCTTCATCCGTCGCTGCATGGACATCATCCAGCCCGAGATGGGGCATACCGGCGTGACCGAGTTCATGAAGATCGGCCGCATGGCGGAGGCCTTCCACTGCAAGGTCATGCCCCACGCTTCGATCGGGATCGGCATCTTCCAGGCCGCCAGCCTGCATGCCGCGGCGGCGCTGCCCAACGTGCCCTATCACGAATACCAGCATTCGATCTTCGACAAGAACCTGCGCTATGTCAGCGGCGACATGCGCTGCGAGAGCGGGTTCTTCCACCTGCCATCGGGCATCGGGCATGGCGTCGAGCCGGCCGCCGATGTCTGGCAACATGCCGTGAAGCGCTGAAGCGCAAACCAGGGGAGAAGCGCCATGACCAGTCTTCGTCGCCGACATCTGCTGGCCGCCGTGAGTGCGACGCTGGCAGCGCCATCGATCGCGCATGCCCAGCAGATCACGCTCGATTTCCCGAGCTGGCAGGCCGAGGAACCGGGCATCCGCGAGTGGTGGCGCGCCGTCATCGCCGAGTTCGAGCAGAAGAACTCCAGCGTGAAGGTGAATCTGTTCCAGATTCCGTTCGGCCAGTTCATCAACCAGATGACGACGCGGTTTGCCGGCAACAATCCGCCGGACATCGTCCATCTGCCGGCGCGCAACTTCCCGAGTTTCGCGGCCCAGGGCTGGCTCGCGCCGCTCGACGACAAGCTCAAGACCACGGATGTCGCCGCCACCTGGACCCCGCTTCGCGGCGAGATGATCTGGGAGAGCAAGGAACAGGGCGTGCTGATGATGGGCTATGGCAGCGTGCTCTACTACAACGAGAAGCTCCTGATGGATGCCGGCGTCGCCGTGCCGAAGACAGCGGATGAATGGCTCGCGGCGATCGAGAAGATCACCAAGCGCGACCAGGGGCTCTTCGGACTCGCCGCGACCTCGACCGAGCATCCCAATCTGCTCGTCGATGTCGGCACCTGGATCACCGGCCAGGGGCTGGATTGGCTCGAAGGCGGACGCTATCGCTTCACCGAGCCGAAGATCGTCGCCGCTTTCGAGCAGTATCGCCGCGCGATGCGCTTCGCTCCGCCTGCGCAGTCGACCGAGGCCGCACGGCAGATCTTCGCCGACGGCAAGGCCGCTTTCCTGCGCGACGGTCCTTGGGTCTACCCGCTGACGCAGCGCGCGCCGGAGACCGTGCGGCCGCATCTGAAGATGGCGCGCGTGCCGTTCCAGTTCGTGAGCGGCGGCACCTCGAACAGCCTGCACATGGCCGCCTCGACCACGGGGCGCAAAGCGGAGCTCGTCTGGGAATTCATCAAGACGGCGATCACGCCTGCCATGCAGGAACAATTCACCGTGCTGACCGGCTCGCCCGCGCCGCGACGCGACGCATTGAGCGCGGCGCAGACCGAGCGCCTGCCGCATCTCAAGCTCGTCAACGCCGCGGCCGCGGAGGCGCGCAACCTCTTTCCGATCGTGCCGACGGTGCGCGAGAACTACAACGAGTTCGCCCGCGCCATCGCGCAGGCGGCGATGCGCATGCAATCCTCGGACACGCCGACAGCGACGGTGCTGGCCGAGCTGCAGCGGAACCTGGAGCGGCAGATTCCGTTGAAGTGAGCCGCGTGGTGCCTCACAGTGAATCGGCCTCACGCGATCGCCACTGATGCGCCGCCCCCTCCTCGCCTATGCGCTGCTCTCGCCCGCGATCGTCGCAGTGGCGTTTCTGATCGGCTACCCGATCTGGCTCGCCGTCGATGTCAGCCTGCGCGAGGGGCGCACGATGAACATCCTCAGGCTGGATCGGCTGCCGCGCGGCTGGGGCAACTACGCGCGCATCCTCGACGAGCCGGCGAATTGGGACGCGCTGGTCCGCTCCGCGATCTATGTCGTCGGCTCGGTGACGCCGGCCTTCCTCATCGGGCTCGGCCTGGCGCTCCTGCTCAACCGCGCCTTCCCCGGACGGCGCTGGATCCGCAGCCTGATGATGCTGCCCTGGGCGGTGCCCGGCGTCGTGACGAGCATCGCCTTTCTCTGGCTGCTCGACGGCTCCTACGGCGTGGTGAACTCGCTGTTGCGCAGGACCGGACTTCTCGAAGGCGACATCGCCTGGTACGCCCGCCAGGAGACGGCGATGCTCGCGGTGATCGTGCCGACGGTGTGGAAGGGATTTCCGTTCTTCGCCCTCACCCTCCTCGCGGCGATGCAGGCGATTCCCCATCAGCTCTACGAAGCCGCGCGCATCGACGGCGCATCGCCCATCGATCTCTTCCGCCACGTCACCTGGCCGGGCATTCGCGGCCCCGGCCTGCTCGCCGTCACGCTGCATTCGCTCTGGGTGTTCAAGGAACTCGACATCATCTTCGCCGCGACCGGCGGCGGCCCCGCTGGCGCCACCGAGACGCTGGCGCTGCGCGTCTACCTCGAGGCCTTCCAGTTCTTCAGGCTCGGCTCCGCCTCGGCGCTGGGGCTGATGATGATGGCGCTCTGCGCGATCCTCGTGCTGCTCTCGCTGCCGCGCATGCGCGCGCGATTCTTCTGACATGCCCGCCTCGCGCAACATCCCGACGCTCATCGCCGCGCTCGCGTTGGCGATCGTGATCCTCTTCCCGGTCTATTGGATGTTCGTCACGTCGCTGTTGCCGACGACGATCGTGCTGACCCGCGATCCCCCGCTGCTGCCGCCGCTGGCGAGCGCCTCCTTCGCCGCCTATGGCGAGGTTTTCGCGCGCAGGCCCGTGCTGACCTGGTTCCTCAACAGCGTCGCCGTGACGTCGGGCTCGGTGGTCATCGCCTTGCTGGCGTCGACCCTCGCCGGCTACTCGCTGTCGCGCTACCGCACGCGCGGCCAGCAGGCCGCGGGCTTCGTGCTGCTGCTGAGCAAGATGCTGCCACCGACGCTGATCGTGATTCCCTTCTTCATCATGTTCACGACCTTCGGGATGATCGACTCGTTGGTCGGCCTGATGCTGGCGAACGCCGCGGTCGGCGTGCCCTTCGCCTCCTGGCTGCTCAAGGGATTCTTCGACGGCATCCCGCAGGAGCTCGAGCAGGCCGCGATGATCGACGGCTGCAGCGAGATGGGCGCGCTGTGGCGCATCACCATGCCGCTGGCGCGACCGGGCATGGCGGCGAGCGCCGTCTATCTCGCCATCGTCGCCTGGGCCGATTTCGTCTTCGCGCGCACGCTGGTCTCCAAGCCCGACAACTGGCTGCTGACAGTGGGGCTGCAGAGCTTCATCGGCGAGCATGCCGTCGATTGGACGATGCTGATGGCGGCGGGCTCGCTGTCGCTGCTGCCGGTGCTCGTCCTGTTCCTGCTGCTGGAGCCGTTCCTCGTCAGCGGCATGACCCAAGGCGCGGTGACCAGCTGAGTCGACAGCGAGCTCAACCGCCCTTGACGCCGCCCGCGGTCAGGCCGCCGACGATTTCCTTCTGGATGAACAGCGTCAGGATCAGCACCGGTGCGGTCACCAGCAGCGCCGCGGCGGCCAGCGGACCCCAGGCGACCTGCTCGAAGGTCAGCATGTTGTAGACGGCGACCGGCAGAGTGCGCGTCGTGCGTCCGCCGAGCACCGCGCCGAAGATGAAATTGTTCCAGCTGAAGATGATCGAGAGAACCGTGCCGACGACGATGCCCGGACGCGCGAGCGGCATCGCGACATGGCGAAACGCCTGCCACAGCGTGCAGCCGTCGATCAGCGCCGCCTCCTCGAGATCGGGCGGCAGGGTCTCGAAGAAGCCGATCATGATGTAGATCACGATCGGCAGGGTGATCACGAGATGGGTGATCACGATCGGCCACACGGTCCCGGTCAAGCCGATCAGCTGGAACAGCATGTACAGCGGGATGAGGTAGCTGAGCGCCGGCGTGATGCGCGCGATCAGGATGCCGATCGCGATCTTGTGCGCCTGCGCCTTGGCGATGCCGTAGCCGGCAGGCACGCCGACCACCAGCGCGACCAGCGTCGCGAGCCCGGTGACGATGATGCTGTTGATTAAGTTCTGGCCGAGATTGTTGTTCTCGAACACCGCCTCGAAATTGGCGAGGGTCGGCGGGCTCGGCACGAAGACCGGCGGGAACGCCATGTTGTCGACGTCGTTCTTGAACGACAGAGACAGCATCCACAGCATGACCGTGATGGCCGGCGACACGATCACGAAGACGGCGACGCCGAAAGCGAAGCGCCAAGCGGTCTCGCGGATGCGCCAGCCCAGGCCCGGTCCGGCATCGCTCATGACCATTTCGCTTTCTGCCGCAGCCATAGCAGGACGAGGGCAAGCGCGATGATGAGCACGAAGAACACGACCACCACGGCCGAGGCGTAGCCGATGTTGTAGAACGAGAAGGCCTGCAGATAGAGATAGATGTTGATCGTCTCCGAGGCCGTGCCCGGACCGCCCCCGGTTATGACGTAGATCGTGTCGAAGGCCTTGAGGGCGTCGATGGTGCGGATCACCGTCGCCAGCACGATGAAGGGCATGATCAGCGGCAGCGTGATCAGGCGAAACATTTGCCAGGCATTGGCGCCGTCGATGCGCGCGGATTCGTAGGGTTCGGTCGGCGCCGCGGTCAGGCCGCCAAGCACGATCAGCATGACCAGCGGCGTCCAGTGCCAGACTTCCACGAGCACGAGACTCGGGATCACTGTCGACGGCGCATAGACCCAGAGCGCCGGCGGCAGCCCGACTGCGGTGAGCAGATAGTTCAGCACGCCGAGTTGCGGGTGGAACATCATCGTCCAGACCAGCGCGACGGCCACCGGCGTCGCCATCATCGGCAGGATGAACACGGCGCGCAGCAAGCCGCGTAGCGGGAAGCGCTCGTTGAAGATCAGGGCCGCGGCGGTGCCGAACACGACCGGCAGCGCGACGGCGAGGGCGGTGAAGTAAAGCGTGTGCCCGATCGACTCGATGAAACGCGGATCGGTCGCCAGCTTCGCGAAATTGGCGAAACCGACGAACTCGCGCGCCGAACCGATCTTCCATTCGTGCACGCTCATGAACAGCGTGAACATCCAGGGGAAGACGATGACCGCCGCGGTCAGTCCCAGGGCGGGATAGGCGAAGGGCAGATAGCGTCGCCCGTAGCTCGTGTCGCGCAAGGCGGCGGCGTCAGACGACATGGAGCGGAGTCTCGGTGTGCATGAAGATGGGATAACAGGTCACACGCCGAACCCCGCCCCTCGACGCCGTGTTTGGGCGCCGAGGGGCGGGATCGGGCGGCGCGTCAGCCGGTCTCGGATTTCTGCAGGACCGGTGTGAAGGCGTCCGTCGCCTTCTGGATCTCGGTGCGCGCGTCGGCGCCGCCGATCGTGTTCGTGAGAGCGACGCCGAAGACATCGCGGAATTCGGTCACCGGAACGATTTCCGGCAACCCCGGACGACCGATCGCCGCCGATTCCTGCAGGCAGTTCAGCCATTCCCGCGGCAGCTTGAGACCGGCGATGACGTCCTTGTCGATGTAGGGCGAGGCGCGGCACGGCGAGCCGCCGCCCGATTGCAGCAGGCGGTTGCACATCAGCTTGCTGGTCGCCCATTGGCAGTAGAGATACGCCGCCTCCTTCTTCTTGCTGGCGACGGGAATGCCGATGCCGTCACCGAAAGTCGCGGAGTGGCGCGCGTTCGGCCCCTGCGGCATGACGCCGTAACCGACCTTGCCGACGATGCGCGACTTGGTGGGATCCTCGAGCGGCGGCGCGAAGCCGATGCCGTCGATCCACATGCCGATCTTGCCCTGGCTGAACGAAGTCTGCGCCTCGTTCCAGTTGAAGCCGACCGTGCCCGGCGGCGCGAATTCGCGGTTGAGCTTCTTGTAGTACTCGGCCGCGGCGATCGCGCCTGGCGTCATCGTCTGCAATTGCACCGTCTTCGGGTTCACCGGATCGACGTCGTGGCCGAGCATGAAGCTCGTCCACACCGGCACGTTGGCGTTCTTGAGGCCGCGCGACACCCAGCCGTATTGGCCGGCTGACTTGTCGGTGAGCTTTTCCGCCGTCGCCACGATCTCGTCGAAGCTCTTGGGGAAGGCGAGGCCCTTCGCCGCGAAGAGCTCCTTGTTGTAGTAGATCATCCAGGGATCGATGTTCAGCGGCAGCGTGTCCATCCGGCCATCGCCCTGCAACGCCCAGCGCAGACCGCCGGCGGTGAAATCCGGGAAATCATACTCCGGCGCGGTCAACGACGAATCGGCGAGCAGCGGCTTCATGTCGAGCAGCCACTTCGCCTTGCCAAGGAGGCGTTTCTGCACGTGCCATGCGACCGTCAGCACATCGAATTGCGGGCTGCCCGAATTGAACTGGATGACGACCTGCTGGCGATGCTGCTGCTCCGGCACGGCCTCCGAGCCGACCTTGATGCCGGTCAGCGCCTCGAACTCCTTCTCGTACTGGCGCAGGATGTTGGCGCGCGGCCCGAGGGTCAGGGACACCTCGATGCTCTGACCGGAAAATTTCTTCCAGTTGAAGGCACCGCTGGTCTGCGCTCTCGCGACGCGCATGATGGCCGGGGCGGCGAGCACGCCGACGCCGGCGCCCAGAGCCGCACGCCGCGTCAAGCCGGTTCGTTGGTTCTTGCGATCTTTCATGGTCATTCCTCCCGATGATGGCGCCAGAAGCGGTTGCCCCGCTCCAATCATCCGTAACGTAGCGACACCGGAGGGTGTCAGCCAAGCTCAACATGCCGGCCAGCCCGGTTCGTAGGTGCGGGGCGGGCGTGCGGGGCGGGGCAGCCGCGCGTCGACGCCGGCTTGACCGATCGGCCATGGATCAATCGGATGGGGCCCATGCCGGCTCAAACGACCACCCCCGTTGCGACAGCGATTCCGATGCGGGTGCTCGCGATGTGGGCACTGGCCGCCTCGACCTTTCTCTATGCGTTCCTGCAGCGCGTCTCGCCCTCTGTGATGGTCGCCGAGTTGATGGCGGGGTTCGGCGTCGGTGCGGCCCTGCTCGGCAATCTCTCGGCCTTCTACCTCTACGCCTACGCAGCGTTGCAGATCCCGCTGGGGATATTGTTCGATCGCTTCGGCGTGCGACGCCTGATGACGGTATCGCTGCTGATCTCCGGCTCCGGATCGATCCTGTTCGCGAGCGCGGGCACGCTCGAACTCGCCTATCTCGGCCGCATGCTCGTCGGCGCCGGCGTCGCCTGCAGCTGGGTCGGCGCGCTCACCGTCGCCGCGCATTGGCTGCCGGCATCGCGCTTCGCGCTGTTCGCCGGCCTGGCTCAGCTGCTCGGCATGATCGGCGCGATCTTCGGACAGGCGCCGCTCGCCGCCGCTGTGGCGCAGTACGGGTGGCGATCCACGCTGATCGCGCTCGGTGCGTTGGGCGGCGCCATGGCCATCGCGATCTTCGCTGTCCTGCGCGACCGCACCATCGCCATCGGATCCACGACACGCCTCGCGGACGGCATCCGCAGCGTCATCCGCGTGCGTGACACCTGGGCCTGCGCCGTCTTCGGCTTCGCCATGACCGGACCGATGCTGGCCTTCGCCGGACTCTGGGCCGTGCCGTATCTGATGACGGTCTATGAACTGCCCCGCACCCAGGCCGCCGGCATGACCTCGCTGATCTTTGCCGGCTGGGGAATTGGCGCGCCGGCGATCGGCTGGCTCTCCGATCATCTCGGTCGACGCAGATTGCCGATGCTGATCTGCGCCGCGACCGCAGGCGTGTTGCTCAGCGCCGTGATCTTCGGACCGCGCTGGCCGCTCTGGGCCCTCGGCATCATCCTCACGCTGCATGGCGCCGTGGCCTCGGCGATGGTGCTGACCTTCGCGATGGTGAAGGAGCACAACCCGGCCGGCGCGAGCGCCGCGGCGATGGGCGTGGTCAACACCTTCGTCGTCGGCTCGGGCGCGCTGCTGCAGCCCTTGATCGGATGGCTGCTGGATCTCGGCTGGGACGGAACGATCGTCGACAATGCGCGTGTCTACGACACGCTCGCCTATACGCAGGCGCTCACGCCGCTGCCGCTGCTGTTCGTGGCCGCCCTCGCCGCCGGCGCCACGATGCGGGAGTCGGGCCATGCGCGCGCGCGCTGAAAAGGCGGCGGCGAATTTCGACGACACCTGCTCACCACGAATCTCCGCACGACCATTCTTCAGCTGGACTTATGGATCGGGCGCGGCAGCCGCACCGGCGCTTCCTAAGTCGCCGGCGATCTCCTATAGCTGCGCGCAATGTCCGATGCCCTGCTGATCACCCGAGACGGGCCGCGCGTCACGCTCACGTTCAATCGACCCGAACGCCTCAACGCCCTCGATCTGGCGCAATGGAATCGGCTCGGCGATGCGATGCTCGAACTCGCCGCGGATGCGTCGCTGCGCGCGATCGTCATCACGGGCGCCGGCGCCGCGTTCGCCGCTGGCGGCGACATCGAGGAGTTCACGCGCGTGCGGCGCGATCCGGCCGAGGCGAAGGCCTACGATGCGCGCGTGATGCGCGCGACACGCGCGATCGCCGCGTGCCCGCAGCCGGTGATCGCCGCGATCCAGGGCGCCTGTGTCGGCGGCGGGCTGGAGATCGCCTGCGCGTGCGACCTGCGCATCGCCACGCGCTCGGCACGGTTCGGCATTCCCGTGACCAGGCTCGGCATGGCCGCGCCTCCCGAGGAGATCGCGCCGCTGATCGAGTTGATCGGCATCGACGGCGCGCTCGAATTGCTGCTGGAGGCGCGGTTCTACGATGCCGCCGAGGCGCTGGCGAAAGGCCTGGTGACACGCGTCGTCGACGATGACGCACTCGCCACCGAGGTCGCGTCCAGCGTGGCGCGGATCGTGGCCGGCGCCCCGCTCGCCGTGCAGGCCCATAAGCGTGTCGTACGCGAATGGGCGCGACGGCGCGACATCTCTCCCGAGACGATCGAGCGCGCCTATGCGACGATCGCCAGCGCCGATTTCCGCGAAGGCGTCGCCGCCTTCCTCGCCAAACGCCGACCCAATTTCACCGGAGCCTGAACCTGCCATGACCGCCAATGCCACGCGCAAGTTGATCCGGGCCTATTACGATCGCTTCAACGCGCAGGATGCCGAGGGCTTCCTCGCCCTCCTCAGCGCCAATGTCGTTCATGACATCAGCCAGGGCGCGAGCGAGAAGGGCAAGGCGCGGTTTGCGAAGTTCATCGCCCATATGGACGCGTGCTACCGCGAGCGCGTGAGCGCGCTGGCGATCATGGTCGACGCGGATGGCCGCCGCGCCGCCGCAGAGTTTCGACTGGATGGCAAATACATCGAGACCGACGGCGATTTCTGTCGCGCCAAGGGACAGCGCTACCGGCTGCGCGTGGGTGCATTCTTCGAGATCAAGGGCGGCCGGATCACGCGCGTCTCCAATCACTACAATTTCAAGGACTGGCTGCGTCAGGTCGATCGATGAGCGACGCTATTGCGCTGGAGACTCTCGCGGGTGCGGCGGTGATCTCCGTGGTGTCGGAACTCGCCAGGCTGCGCGTCGAGATCTTTCGCGATTGGCCGTATCTCTACCGCGGCGATCTCGAGTATGAGCGCAACTACCTCGCCAAATACGCCGATCTCCCGGACGCCACGATCGTGGTCGCGCGCGTGCGCGGCCGCGTGATCGGCGCCTCGACCGCGTTGCCGCTCGCGCGCGCCGAACCGGCCATGCAGCAGCCTTTCACGGCGGCCGGCCATGTGCTGACCGATTGGTATTATTTCGGCGAGTCCGTTCTCGAGCCGGCCTATCGCGGCCGCGGCGTCGGCGTCAGCTTCTTCAACGCACGCGAGGCGCGCGCAGCCGTGCTCGGCTATCATCAGACCACGTTCTGCGCGGTCGAACGCCCGGAACGGCATCGCCTGCGGCCACGCAAGTACGTGCCGCTCGACGCATTCTGGACCAAGCGCGGCTACACGAAGCGCCCCGAGTTGATGGGGCGCTTCAACTGGCAGGACATCGATCAGAACGCCGAGACGCCGCACAAGATGATCTTCTGGACCAAGACGCTGGCATGAGCGCCGTCCTGGCCGGCGCGATGAGGCGTCGCTAGAGCGAGTTCCGGCGGAACTGACACAGGATAGCGAGACAGGGATTCCCATAGGCTCGCGAATCTGATTCGCTTTGCCCAGAGAGCAATGGTCGGAGCGCGCGATGGCGAAGGGATACTCGATGGACCTGAGGGCGCGTGTGCTCGGTATCGGCGCCGCGACGGCGATCCGCTGGCTCGAGCGCTGGGAGACGACGGCCAGTGTGGCTGCCTTGCCGAGCGCGGGCCACCACCGTCCGCCGCTCGAGGCGCATCGCCAATGGCTGCTCGATCTGGTCGCGCGGGAGCCTGACTTGACGCTCGAGGAGATCCGCGCGCCGCTCAAGTCCGAGAAGCGGCTGGCGAGCGGGACGACCTCGGTCTGGCGCCTCTACGAGCGCCACGACATCACATTCAAAAACCGCTTCACGCCGCCGAACAGGATCGCCCTGACGTCGCGGCGGCGCGCGCGGACCTGAAGGCCGAGCAATCCAGGCTCAAGGCGCCGCGCCTCGTGTTCATCGACGAGACGGCGGTCACGCGGAAGATAGTCCGCCATCGCGGACGATCACCGCGTGACGGCGCACCCACAAGATCGACGGCGTTCGCGAGGCGCTCGAAGCAGTCGGCGCCACGGTGCGCTATTTGCCGGCCTACTCGCTGGACCTCAATCCGATCGAGATGGCGTTTTCGAAGCTCAAGGCCGCACTGCGCAAGGGTGCGACACGCACCGTCACAGCCCTGATGAAGATGATCGCCAAGCTCATCAGGACATTTACCCCCGACCAGTGCGAAAAATAGCTTCAACACGCCGGATACAGGTAGTGATCCATTTCAATCGGCACTCGCGCTGGGTCTCACAGAAAGACGGCGGCCTCCCGGCGCCAGCAGAGCTGCGCGAGATCACCTGCGCGCCAGGTCGCGGCATCGTCCGCCGAGACCTGGAGCGCGACGCGCTGATCGCCCACCTGCACGACGACGCGCAGGCTCGCGCCATGAAACGCGACAGCGACGATCGCCGCCGGCACCGCGAGGTCCTGGTCGCTGCGCGCCGCGCGCAGCCGCAGGTCTTCCTGCCGCAACACCAGATGATGCGCACCATCGGGCGCAGACGGCGCGGGAACGGTGATTCCCGGCGCGAGCGTCGCTACACCGCGCGCAATCTGCACCGGGATCACGTTTGCGCCGCCGAGAAAGCGTGCCGCGAAGATCGTCGCGGGGCGGCGATAGATGTCGCGCGGACTGCCGATCTGCTCGATCCGCCCCGCGCGCATCAGCACGACGACATCGGCGAGGCTCAACGCCTCGTCCTGGTCATGCGTGACGAGCACGGTGGTCAGGCCGATCTTGCGATGCAACTCGATCAGCTCGACCTGCATGTCCTTGCGCAGCTGCGCGTCGAGATTGGAGAGCGGCTCGTCGAGCAGCAGCACCGGCGGATCGGCGATCAGCGCGCGGGCCAGCGCCACGCGCTGTTGCTGCCCGCCGGAAAGCTCGCGCGGGAAACGCGCGCCGAGCTCGTCGAGCCGGACCAGCCGCAGCGCCTCGCCGACGCGCGACGCCTGCTCCTCCCGGCTGCCCACCCTGCGCATTCGCAATGGGAAGCGCAGGTTTTCCGCGACCGTCATATGCGGGAACAACGCGTAGCTCTGGAACATCATGCCGAGCCCGCGGCGCTCCGGCGCAAGGCCGGTCACATCGATACCGCCAATGCGAATGCGTCCGGCGCTGGGTGTCTCCAGGCCGGCGAGCAGGCGCAGGAATGTCGTCTTGCCGCAGCCGCTGGGCCCCAGCAGCGCGACGAAACTGCCGTCGGAGATCGAGAGGCTCACGGCGTCGAGCGCGGACGTCGCGCCGAAGCGTTTGCTCAAGCCATCGACAACGACGTCGGCCATCAGGCCGCCACCCGGTCGAGGCCGACGCTGCGATCGAGGGCCACCATCAACACGATGGTGAGCAGGATCATCAGCGTCGCCGCCGCGGCAACCGAAGGGTCCGGGCTGAATTCGAGCTTGCTGTAGATGAGGAGGGGCAGCGTCTCGACGCCCGGCGTACGCAGGAAGAGCGCGATGACCGCCTCGTCGAAGGAGACGTTGAATGCGAAGAACGCGCCGGCCGCGATACCCGGCCGCGCTTGCGGCAGCACGACATGCCAATAGCGCCGCCACCAGGGCGCGCCCATCACACGCGCCGCTTCCTCGGCGGCGCGATCGGCCCTCGCCAGCACGGCGGCGACCGTGCGCACGACATAGGGCAGGGTCACGATCACATGGCCGGCGACGAGCGCCCAGAAGGACGAGCCGCCAGCGTAGCGGCTGAACATCATCAGCAAGCCCGTGCCGAGCAGGATGGTCGGGATGACCAGGGGCGACAGGAACAGCCCAGAGATGATTTCCGCGCCCGGTACGGCGTGCCGCGTAATGGCGATGGCTGCCGGCGTGCCGATCGCGAGCGCGAGGATCGTGACGACGACGGCGAGCTGAAGGCTGAACCAGGCCGCGTCGAGATAGGCGCGCGACGCCAGGATCTCCGCGTACCAACGCAGCGACCAGCCCCGCGGCGGGAAGATCAGAAACTCGCTCGCAGAGAACGAGCTGACGATCACCACGGCGAGCGGCGCGAGCATGAACACTGACACCACGAGGATCAGCAGGACGGCGAGCAGGCGCGCCGCGAGGGAGATCCCGCCCGCCATCGCTCAGCCGCCGCGTGCGCGCGCCAGGCGCGCGTAGGGCAGGATCACCAGCAGCGCGAGCGCCAGCAGCAGCGTCGCCTGCGCCGCCGCGAAGGGCCAATCGAGCGTCGATGTCATCTGCTGATAGACCGCGCCGGCGAGCACGGGCAACCGCACGCCGCCGACCAGCATCGGCGTGACGAAGGAACTGACCGCAAGCGCGAAGACCAGCAGGGAACCCGAGACGATGCCCGGCCGCGCCAGCGGCAGCACCACGTGCCACAGCGTGGCGAAGATCCCCGCCCCCATCGTCCGCGCGGCCTCCTCCAGATTGCGTTCGATGCGGCTCATCGCCGCCAGCACCGTCAACGTCATGAAGGGCAGCAGCACTTGCGCGAGCGCGAGCACGATGCCGGTCTCGGTATGCATCAGCGAGAAATTCCGCGGCGCGAGGCCGAACATGTCGAGCGTGCGCGCCAGCAACCCGCCGCGCCCGAGGATGACGAGCCATCCGAAGGTGCGGATGACCACGCTGGTCATCAGCGGCAACACGATCAGGACGATCAGCGCCGAGCGGATCCAGCCCTGCGCGCGATACATGACATAGGCGAGCGGCACGCCGAGCAGCGCCGTGACGAGCGTGATCAGCGACGCGAGGCGGATCGTACGTTCGGCAACGAGCGGATAGTAGCTGTCGACGAAGAGTTTGCTGAAATTCGCGGCGCCGATCTGCCCCGGCCCTTCGTCGAAGGCCAGCAGCAGGACCTGCGCCACCGGCAGCGCGAACACGAAGCCGAGCACGACAACGCCCGGCATCAACAGGAGGAAGGCCTCGCGCTTCATCGGTCGAGAGCGAAGCTCCACGGGCATCCCATCGCGCGCGTACCGGCGGATGGGATGCCCGTGGACGACGGCATCACTTCGCGATCGTGCGATTCCACTGCTCGGTCCATGCGCCGCGCATCTGGCCGATCTTGATCGGATCGAAGGTGACGAGGTTCTTCGTCGCCTCCTCGCCCGACAGCACGCCAGCTGCGGCTTCAGCCGAGAGCTGCGCCTTGCGGTTCACCGGCGCGTAGCGGAACGCCTCGGCCCAGCCGGCCGATGCTTCGGCGCGCAGCGAGAAGTCGATGAACTTCAGCGCCAGCGCCTGGTTGGGACGGCCGGCGACGAGGTTCACGGTGATCGGCGAGAACACCGCGCCTTCCTTGGGCTGCAGGAACTTCACCGGCAGCCCGGCCTGGGTCAGCGTGAAAGCGTAGTCCTGGGCGTAGGGCGCGACCCAGGCGTCGGATTGCGCGAAGGCCTGCTGGATCTCAGGCGACTTCGAGAGGATCGTCGCGCCGGCGAGACTCTTCTTCACGATGTCCAAGCCCGGCGCGATGTTGTCGAGCGTGCCGCCGGCCACCTTGTTGATCATCAGGAACGACAGCAGACCCCAGTTGTTCGAAAGATCCGTGAGCACGAGATGACCGGCATAGGCCGGGTTGGTGATGTCGAGCCAGCTCTGCGGCGCCGGCTTCGCTTTGTTGGCGTCGTAGAGCATGCCGACGACCGCGGCCGAATAGGCCGGCCCTTCGCCCTTGGCGATGTTCTGCACCGCGAAGGGGTAGAGATCGGCATAGTTGGCCAGCTGCTCGGGCTTGATCGGTGAGAGCAGTCCCTCGGCGGCCGCCGTCGCCTCGAGGCCGCCGGAGAGATGAACGATGTCGAAGCGCGGCGCGGCCTTCTGCGCGCGCAGCTGCGCCACCATGTCGGCCGAGTAGACGGTCGTCACGATGATCTTGACGTTGTTGGCCTTCTCGAAGGCGTCGATCACCAGCTCGCGGTGCTTGCGTTCATAGGCGCCGCCGAAGGAATTGATGACCAGCTCGGTCTGCGCGGAAACGTCGTGCGCCACGAGCAGGGCGAGCAGCCCCGCGCCGGCGAATATCTTGCTACGCATGGTTTCGATCTCCTCTTGGGTTCAGGTTCAGCCGGCGAAACGGCCGATCTCGACTTCCTTGGCGCCGGTCATGCGGATGCCACGGCATTCGTCGGCGATCGCATCGATTCCATCGCGCATGATTCCCACGATGTTCACGGGCGTCCAGCCGAGCGGTCCGAAGGTGCGACCGCCATTGTCGTAGAACATGCCGAGTTCCCACAGCTCGTCGGTCAAGCCCTTCATCACGTTCTTGCCCTGGTAGTACCAGAGCATCTCGCCCTTCGCCGGCGTCACGGTCTGATTCTCGATCGGCACCTTGGTCGGATCGAAGCTCTGCGCGCTCTTCGGCAGACCGGTCATGATCTCCGGGCCGGCGAACATGGCGTGGAACACGGTCACGCGGATCGGCTTCTTCAGCGCCTTCCACAGCGTGGCGCAGGTGACCGGCGCGTTCTCCTCGTAGAGATCGATGATTCCCTGCGTGCGCGTCTTCACGAAGCGAAGATAAAGACGACTACCGGCCATGCGGCACTCCCCTGGATCAGATGACGGATAAGACTGCCATCGTCCGTCGCGGCGGCGATAGCGTCCAATCGAATTTTCTCCGCGCATTCATAGGCGATTGCGATCAATGCCGTGACCAGCGTCGCGGCCGGTCACGCTCGGCGACGAAGTGCCGCGCCACCTCGCGGCAGCCCGCGAGCACCGCGGCCACCGCGCGGTTGCGCGGCGAGGCCCGATACGAGGCGACGAATTCGAGCGCGGCGAACGGCTTCGCGATCCGCACCACGCAGAGCTGGCGCGCGGCGATCTCGTCAAGCACGCAGATCGGCGGCACAGCGGCGAGGCCGAGACCATCCGCCGCGAGGCGAATCATGGTCGACATCGAATTGGAGGAGCTGACCCGCGCATGCGTCAGGTCGATGGCGTCGAAATAGGCCGCCACCAGGCGCTCCGGCGGCGAGCGCCGCGGATAGGTGATCAGCGGAAAGCCCGCGAGCTCGGCAGGGGTGTAGATCTTGCGCGCACGCACGAGCCTGGGATGCGCCACCCAGCCCATGTCGTAGGCGCACAGCGCGACGCTGGCGAGATGGTCGCCCCGTACCGGCTCGATCGCGACGACGAGGTGCAGATCGCCATCGCCGAGTCCCTTGGCGAGTTGCAGCGTCGTGTCGACGGTGACCTCGAGCGAGATCCCGGAATGGCGGTCGCGCATGTGCTCGAGCAGCCGTGGCAGCCAGGTGCGCACGATCGCGTCGACCACGCCGATGCGCACGATGCCCGCCGGCTCGCCCCCGGCGCCGGCGCGCTCACCGAGATGCCGCGCTTCCTCGAGGATGGTCTCGACATGCTGCAGGATGGCGAGGCCCTCGGGCGTCAGATGGACTTCGCGCGTCGTGCGAAACAGCAGCCTGACGCCAAGCTCCCGCTCCAGCGCACGAATGCGGCCCGACACCGCGGGCTGCGTCGTGTTCAGCCGCGCGGCGGTGGCCGTGAAACTCTTCAGGCGCGCCAGCCAGAAGAAGGTTTCGAGAAAGCGCAGGTTCATTGCCAGTCGAGCATAGCGCCAGCCCGGGGTTATGCTGCCACCAAAGCCACCAAGCCCCGGAGCAGCCCCGCGCATGATCGAGTCCAACGACGCCCCGCCGATTCCTCTCGCCGGCATTCGCGTCGTCGAATTCGTCCACATGGTGATGGGACCGACCTGCGGGCTCGTGCTCGCCGATCTCGGCGCCGAGGTCATCAAGGTCGAACCGACGCCCGATGGCGACAACACCCGCCGACTGACCGGCTCCGGTGCCGGGTTCTTCGTGAATTTCAACCGCAATAAGAAATCCCTGGCAGTGGACGTGAAAACGCCCGAGGGCATCGCGATCGTCACGCGGCTAGTCGCGACCGCCGATGTCGTCACCGAGAATTTCAGGCCCGGTGCGATGGCGAAACTCGGCCTCGACTACGAGACGCTGAAGCTCGAGCATCCGCGCCTCGTCTACGCTTCGCACAAGGGTTTCCTCGATGGTCCCTACGAAGAGCGCACGGCGCTCGACGAGGTGGTCCAGATGATGGGCGGGCTCGCCTACATGACCGGCCTGCCGGGCCGACCGCTGCGCGCCGGCACCTCTGTCAACGACATCATGGGCGGCATGTTCGCGGCGATCGGCGTGCTCGCGGCGCTGCTCGAGCGCAAGGAGACCGGGCGGGGCAAGCTGGTGCGCTCGGCGCTGTTCGAGAATTGCGCCTTCCTCGTCTCGCAGCACATGGCCGCCTACGCGATGACCGGCAAGGCGCTGCCGCCGATGTCGATCCGCGTTTCCGCCTGGGGCATCTACGACGTGTTCGAGACCAAGGACGACCAGCAGATCTTCTTCTCCGTCGTCACCGACACGCAATGGACCGCGTTCTGCAATGCCGTGGGGTGGCAATCGAAATTCGCCGACCCGCAACTCAAGACCAACCCGCTTCGCGTCGCCGCACGCCCGACGCTGGTTCCGCAAGTCCAAGATCTGTTGAGGACGATGACTGCGGCCGAGATCATCGCGCTCGCGGATCGGGCCGGCCTGCCCTATGCGCCGATCGCCAAGCCGGAGGATCTGTTCGAGGATCCCCATCTCAACGCGTCGGGCGGACTCGCCGATACGCTGCTTCCGACCGGCAAGCACGCGAAGCTGCCCATCCTGCCGCTCGATCTCGATGGCAAGCGCCTGACCAAGCGCCTCGATCCACCGGCGGCGGGCGAGCAGAGCCGGGAGATCCTCGCCGGCCTGGGCTACGCAGCAGCGGAGATCGATCGCCTCGCCGCCGCGGGCATCGTAAGGCTCGGCGACCGGCAAACCACCTGACCCGGGCTCAGCCCGCTGGATCGACGCCACGCGCTGCGATTAAGCTGCCACTCCCCAGGGATCGAGGAGAACAGCATGGTTCGGAATTGGTTTGCAGCTGTGGCGCTTGCCGGCGTCGCTTGGCTCGGCGGCAGCGCCGCGCAGGCGCAAGACACGCTCGCGAAGATCAAGGAGCGCGGCGCGATCGTGGTCGGCGTCAAGAACGACTACAAACCTTGGGGCTACCTCGATCCCTCGGGCAAGATCATCGGCATGGAGATCGATCTCGTGAACGAGATCGCGGCCAAGCTCGGCGCCAAGGTCGAGATGATCCCGGTGATCGCGGCCAACCGCATGGAGTTTCTCAATCAGGGTCGCATCGATCTGATCCTCGCCACGATGGGCGACACCGCGCAGCGCCGCCAGATCACCGGCATGATCGAGCCCAACTACTATGCCGGCGGCACCAATGTGCTCGCCCCCAAATCGGCCGGCCTCAAGAGCTGGAACGACATCAAGGGCAAGAAGATCTGCGCCGTGCAGGGCGCCTACTACAACCGCCGCGTAACGCAGCTCTACCAGCCCGACCTCGTCGTCTTCCCGGCCGTGCCGGAGGCGCTCAACGCGCTGCAGGGCGGCAACTGCGTCGCCTTCCTGTTCGACGACACGCTGATCAACTCGACGCTCGCCGCAGGCGATCCGAAATGGGCGAGCTACGAGATGCCGCTCGCCTCGGAAGATCCGCAGCTCTGGGCGATGGGCGTGCGGCTCGCCGATCTCGACGCCCCCTTCGGCAAGCTGCTGAAGGACCTCAGCATCGAGTGGCACAAGACCGGCAAGCTGCTCGAGCTCGAGAAGAAGTGGGGCATCAAGTCGAGCCCATATCTCCAAGAGACGAATGCCAAGCTAAAGGGAAGCTGAGGCCCGGCGCCCTCCCTTCCGATCGCGCGCCGCGCGGCCGGAGGGGATCGCTCACGCCGTACCATGTCCGCCATCGAAGCCTTCTTCCAGCGTCTCGGCACAGCACCGGGCTGGAATTTTTCGATCGTCTACGACGCCTTCGACCGCGCGCGCTTTCTCGAAGGACTCGTGACGACGATCCTGCTGTCGCTGACTTGCCTCGTGCTCAGCATCATCATCGGCATCGTCGGCGCCTGGCTGCAAGGATCGACTCTGCGCGTCACGCGGCGCATCGTGCAGGGCTACATCCAGTTCTTCCGCAATACGCCGCCGCTCGTGCAGCTGTTCTTCTTCTATTTCGCGATCGGATCGATCCTGCCGCGCTCGCTCAATTCCAGCGGCCAGATGGAGCCGATGATAAGCAATCTCGGCTGGGCGATCGTGTCGTTCTCGTTTTTCGCCGGCGCCTTCAATGTCGAGATCTTCCGCTCGGGCATCCAGGCCGTGCCGCGCACGACCGTGGAGGCGGCGGAGGCGCTCGGCTACAGCCGGCTCGGCATCTACGTCCACGTCGTGCTGCCGCTCGCCTTTCGCATCTGCCTGCCCGCCCTCAACAACAATCTCGTCAATCTCGTGAAGACGACGACGCTCGCCTACGCCATCGCCGTACCCGAACTTCTCTACGCCGCGGCGCAGATCTGGTCGGAGGTGTTCAACGTCCGCGAGATGATGAATGTGCTGCTGGTGACCTATGTCGCGATCGTCGCCGTCCTCGTCTGGGCGATGGGGCGGTGGGAACGCGCGATGCGCATCCCCGGCTACAGCACATGATCGCGCGCGCGCCCGGCACCGACCTGCCCGTGCTTCTGCCCGCGGGAGACGCGTTGCGCGCGCGCCCGGATCAGGCCGCCGCGCTCGGCTGGACTTCACGCAGCTTCACGCCGCGCAGTCTGGCGAGCCTGCTGGCGCTGTTCGTGCTGGCGGTTCTCGTCGCGGACGCCCAGGCGCAGGCCGCCGGCGCACCGCGTGAAAGCGTCGTCACCATGCTCCTGAAATGGGCGCCCCTGGTCTTTCAGGGATTCCTGTTCAACCTGCTGGTCAGCGTGCTTGCGATGGCGCTCGGCAGTTTTGCCGGCGCGGCGCTCGGGCTCGCGCAGATCTCGCTGCTCGCGCCGGTGCGCGGCGCCTCGTGGATCGCGACGCAGTTCTTCCGCAACGCGCCGTGGCTGGTGCTGCTGTTCTATTGCATGTTCCTGCTGCCGTTCGAGATCCAGATCCTCGGCCTCACCATTCCGCTGCCGGCATGGCTGAAGGCCGTCGTCGGCCTTGCGTTGCCGGTTATGGCCAATGTCGCGGAGATCGTGCGCGGCGGCGTGCGTTCGATCCCGGCCACGCAATGGGAATCCGCGGAGGCTCTCGCCTTCTCGCGCCGCCAGACTCTGTGGATGGTGATCCTGCCGCAATGCCTGAAGCGCATGACGCCGCCCTGGATGAATCTCTACGCGATCCTGACCATGGCGACGACGCTGATTTCGGTGGTCGGAATCCAGGATGGCATGACCACGGCTCGCGCGGCGCTGGTGGCGGAGCAGCGTCTGGAGCTGTTCATTCCGATGTACCTCATGCTGCTGAGCTGGTTCTTCCTCTATTGCTATCCGATCGCGCGCTTGACGCTGCGTCTCGAGCGCCGCTTCCAGGTCAGAGGCTGACGCGATGGCGCATGAACTCGGCGAGCCGGTGGTGGTGGCGACGCGCGTCGAGAAGCGATTTGGCGACGCGATCGTCCTGCGCGAAATCTCGATGACCGTGCGTCGCGGCGAGACGATCTGCGTCATCGGCCCGTCCGGGTCGGGAAAATCCACGCTGCTGCGCTGCATCGACGCGCTCGTGCCGATCGACACCGGCTCGATCACCGTCGAGGGCGTCGAGGTCAACGATCCCAAGCTCGACAAGCTCAGCCTGCGCAAGCGCGTCGGGATCGTCTTCCAGCAATACAATCTGTTCCCCCATCGCACCGCGCTGCAGAATCTGATGATGGCGCCGCTCCATGTCCTCAAGCAGGACAAGGCGCAGGTCGAGGCGCGCGCGCGGGCATTGCTGGCGAAGGTGCGGCTGAGCGAGAAGGCCGATGCCTATCCGGGCGAGCTCTCGGGCGGCCAGCAGCAACGCGTCGCGATCGCCCGCTCCCTCTGCATGAACCCCAGCGTGATGCTGTTCGACGAGGTGACGGCGGCGCTGGATCCGGAGACCAAGAAGGAAGTGCTGACGACGATCCGCGAACTCGCCGCCGAAGGCATGACCTGCATCCTCGTGACGCACGAGATGGGCTTCGCGCGCGAGGTCGCCGACCACGTCTACTTCACCGATGGCGGCGTGATCGTCGAGCACGGGCCGCCGCGCGAATTGCTGCTCAATCCGCGCGAGGCGCGCACCCGCGCCTTCCTCGATCAGGTGCTCTGACGGCGACGACGACGTCAGCGCGCGCGGTCGGCGATGCGGATCGCGGCGCCGCCGCCGTCGAGTGAAATCCTGCGTCCGGTGTCCTGGAGTTTGCCGTTCTCGTTGCGGAACACCTGGAGGTCACGCTCCACCATGTTCTGCACGACGACGGTACGGCCGTCGCGCGAGAACGCCACGCCCTGCGACCACGCGCCGATCTTGGCCGCCGACGTCCGCACCAGCTTCATGCCATCGATCCGATACAGCACGACTTGCCCGCGCTCGTTGTAGAACGGGCTGCTCTTCGGCTTGTTCGATCCGTCATGGATCACGACGGCGCACCACTTGCCATCGGGGGAAATCATGATGCCCTCGGGAGTCTGGCCGACCGTCACGGTATCGACGACCTTGAATGGCGACGCCGTCAGATCGATCACGCTGATCGTGTCGAGGTCGCCATTGCCACGGCCGATATTGGCAACGGCCGCCATCCGTCCATTCGAGTTGATGGCGATGCCGTAGGGGCGCAGGCCGGCATTGATGTCGCGGTTTGCAAGTTCGACCTTCTCGCCGTCGATCTTCAGCACGGTGATCATGCTGTCGCCATCGCGCGTCACCAGGGCGAACTTGCCGTCCGGCGTGATGGCGACATGGCTCGGCCCGGATTGCGCATTGCCGATCGTCAGCTTCGCGAGCGCCACCAGTTGCTGACCGCGAATGGCGAAGGACGACACGGTGCCGTCATTGCGGTTGGCGACCAGGGCGAGCGTGCCGGCCCGGTTGATCGAGACACCGGCCGGCCCGGCGCCGGTCTCGAGCGTCTGGATCACCCGCGGCGGCGTCGCCTTCAAGTCGATCACGGAGAGCCGGTTGTCGTTGACCTGCTTCGTGGCGTCAGCAGGATCGATCTTCTGGTTGGACGTCACCAGCGCCAGCCGATCGTCGGGCGACAGCGCGACCGACATCGGCGGCCCGACCACGCTGGCGGGCACGGGGATCTCGACGAGCTTGCGCGGCGGCAACGTTGCGAGATCGATCAGGCTCATCGTATCGGGGCGGGGATTGGCGTTGACCACCACCGTGCCGTCGACGAGCTTGACCTTGTTGTCGTTGACCGAGACCGCGAGTTGCGCCATTGCGGGCGCCGCAACGATGGACGCCAATGCGGCGACGAGTGTGAGGCCAACGGCGTACCCGGATCGTGTGCGCGGCTTGTCAAACATGCGGCTCCCCCTTGGTTTCCCCACGGCCGTGGACGGCCGTGTCGCGAAGGATGCTAGACGTGCCGGGCTGGGGAGACAAATCGCGCCGCCTCGGGCGAAGAAAGTTAAACTGCGGTAAACGACGGATTCCGGCACGAGACGATCAGTCATTTCTTATGACCTCCGCGACCATGATGAAGGAATGCCTCCAGCGACCCACGCGCCCTGCCCCGTCCCTCTCGCGGTCAGCCATGAACCCGCCAAGTGGACAACACCCACCGGAGTTGACAGTTTGACCGTGCCGACGAACCGGACGGCGAGTCCTGCGCGACAGTCAATGAAACGCCTCCTCCTCGTCAGTTTTCATTTCCCGCCCTTCAACGCGATCGCGGCCGTTCGAACCGGCAAGTTCGCCAAGTTTCTGCTGGAGCGTGGCTGGGACGTGCGTGTGATCGCCGCCCGTTCCGATGCGGCGGAGAATCTGCCGCTGGAGGTCCCAGCTGACCGGGTGCTGCATACGCCGTGGACCCATGTCGACGAACTCCTCGACCGGCTGCTCTGGCTCGGCCGGACCAAGGCGAGCGAAGCGCCGATCAGCGCGCCGGCGCCTGCGGACTTGCCGTCGAACGCCGCCCCCTCTGCGGCGATTCGCCTGCGCCGCCGGCTGGGTCTGCTGCGCAACGCACTTCTGCACACTCCAGATTCCCGCGTGATGTGGCTGCCTGAGGCGCTGCGCGGCACGGCGGCGTTTCTCGGCGATTGGCGTCCCGACGTGGTCTACGCCAGCGCTCCGCCGACGACGACTTTGCTGGTGGCGCGCGCCCTCGCTCATCGCTACCAGGTGCCCTGGATCGCGGAGTTCCGCGACCTCTGGACCGACAATCCCTACTACGAATTCCCGGAGTGGCGGCGAACGCTCGAACGCAAATGGGAGCGGCGCGTGGTCTGTGACGCCTCAGCCCTGGTCACCGTGTCCGGCATCTGGCGCGACCGTCTGCGCGCGAAATTCGGCAAACCCGTCGCGCTGGCCATGAACGGCTACGTGCCCGCGGATTTTCCCGCCGGGCTGCCTGCAACGCCCAGCCGCGACGGCCCGCTGCACATCCTCTACACCGGCATGATCTATCCGGGGTACCGCGACCCCCTGCCGCTGTTCGAAGCGATCGCGCTGCTGGGCGATCGGCGCAAGGACGTGATGGTGGAGTTCATCGGCACGCAGCTGCAATCCGTCACGCAGCTCGCCGCGCAGGCCGGTGTCACCGATTGCGTGAAGATCGCGCCTGCAGTCAAGTATCGCGAGTCACTGGCGCGCCAGACCCAGGCGGACGTGCTGCTGCATCTGCAGTGGAACGACCCCAGGGAATCCGGAACGATCTCCGGCAAGCTGTTCGAATATTTCGGCGCTCGACGCCCGGTGCTCGGCCTGGGCTACGATCGCGGCGAGGTCGCGTCGCTCCTCGCGAGCAATGATCGCGGCGTCGTCCTCAACGAGCCGGCGGCGATCGCGGACCAGCTGCGCCGCTGGATCGACGAGAAGCGCGCCGGCGGCATCGCGCCCCTGACCGACGAGCGCGTCGTCGGGCTCACGCGCGACGATCAGTTCGTCAATGCCGAGAAGATGGTCAATTCAGTGCTCGACGCGAAGCCGCGCGTGGAGGAGAAGCGGCCGCGCTGCACGCTGCGCGACCCGACGGGCATGACGGCGACGCCGCTCTATCGTCCGCTCGACACCACGATCTTCGAGCGGCCGCAGCTCTGCATCGTCGTCGACACCGAAGAACAATTCGACTGGGAGGGGCCGTTCTCCCGCAGCAATACCGCCGTCTCCGCGATCGAGAGCCTGCCGCTCGCGCAGCGGCTGTTCGAGCGCTTCGCACTGAAGCCCGCCTATCTGCTCGACTACCCCATCGTGATGTCGGATCTCGGCCGACGGGTGTTCAACGAATGGCGCGGCGCCGGGCTGTGCGAACTCGGTGCGCAGCTCCATCCCTGGGTCAATCCGCCGCATGTCGAGGACGTGTCGGTGCCGAATTCCTTCGCCGGCAATCTGCCGCCCGGACTCGAGCGCCAGAAGCTCGCGTTGCTGACCGCGGAAATCCAGGATGCGTTCGGCGTGTCGCCGCAGATCTACAAGGCCGGCCGCTACGGGCTTGGCCCTTCGACGTCCACGTCGCTCGAGGAACTCGGCTTCCGCGTCGATACCAGCGTGCTGCCCTACACGGATCTGCGCTTCAAGCATGGGCCGGATTTCCGCCGCTTCACGCAGACGCTGTTTCGCTTCGGCGAGCAGCGGCCGATGCTGCAGCTTCCCGTCACGCGGGCGTTCCTGGGCGCGGCGCATCGGGCGGCGGGCATGATCTTTCCGCTGGTCGACAGCGAGAGCCGGCCGCAGAGCCTGTTGCGCGGCATGCTGGCGCGCAGCGGCATCGTCGATCGCGTCACCCTGACGCCCGAAGGCACGACCCTGGCGCAGATGATCGCGTTGACCCGCGCGCTGATCGCGCGCGGCCAACGCGTGTTCGTGCTGTCCTTCCACAGCCCGTCACTGGAAGCCGGGCATACGCCCTACGTCGTCAACGACAGGACCCGCGCCGAATTCCTGACGCGCATCGAGGCGTATTTCGAGTTCTTCTTCGGCGAACTCGCGGGCGCGCCGACCACGCCACTCACGGTCTATGACCGCCTGATCCCGTAACGCTGATCTCACGCCACCGGCAGATCGAGCCGGCAACTCGTCCAACGCGCGCCCGCGGCATTCGATGCGAGGGCCGCCTCGATGAAGGCGATGCCGCGGGCGCCGTCTGCGACACCGGGGAAGTCGAGCGCGAGCGGATCCGCCGGTTTGGACAGGCGCCGCGCGACGATCGCCTCCGCCGCGTCGGCATAGAGATTGGCCAGCGCCTCGCGGAAACCCTCGGGATGGCCACGCGGCTGGCGCAGCGTGCGCAGCGCGGCCGGATGCAGATACGCATCGCCGCGGCCGAGTCTTCGCGGCGCCTCGCCTTGCAGCGCCAGCGTCAGGTAGTTGGCGTCGCGATGCTGCCACTCGACGTGACCCTTGGCGCCAAAGACGCGGATCATCGCGTTGTTCTCCGCTCCCGCGGCGGCCTGCGACACCAGCAAATTTCCCCGCGCGCCGGACTCGAAGCGCAGCGACATCGCCGCATAGTCGTGCACTGTTCTGCCGGGAAGCAGAGTGCCGACCTCGGCGCTGAGCTCCGCCACGGGAATGCCGGCGACGAACTCGGCGAGATGGAAGGCATGCGTGCCGATGTCGCCAAGCACGAGGGAAGGGCCGCTGCGACGCTCGTCGAGCTTCCATTTCAGCTTGCTCGTGAGCGGGCCGTCCTCGTGACGCACGGCCATGCCGGCCTGGAGATACTCGACCTGGACGAGCGTCACGTCGCCGACCGCGCCCGACGCGACCAGGGCGCGGGCCTCGCGCACCATCGAGTAGCCGGCATAGGTGTGCGTCACGCAGAACACCGTCCCCGCACGGCGCACACGCGCGACGAGATCGAGCGACTCGGTCAGCGAATTGGCCAGGGGCTTGTCGCAGACGATGTCGAATCCACGCGCAAGCGCCGCCACGCAGATCGCGTAATGCGTATCGTTGGGCGTCATCACGGCCAAGACTTCCAGGCCATCGGGGCGGGCCGCCTCCGCGGCGAGCATCTCTTCGATGCCGCCATAGCAACGCGCGGCGTCGAGGCCGAAGCCGACGCCCCGCGAGCGCGAGCGCGCGGCATCGGACGAGAACACGCCGGTGACGACGCGCATGCGGCCATCGAACTCGGCGGCGCCGCGATGGGCATGGCCGATGAACGATTCTGGACCGCCACCGATCACGCCGAGACGCAGCGGGCGACCGAGCAGTTCGAGGATCGGATTGGGACGCATCACATCCTCCGCGTCAGATCATGGGGCAGCATGAACCCGAAATCACAGCCGCGATCGGCCTGCTCGATCGTCTCGAGCAGCAAGCGCGCGTAGCCGCGGGTCTCCGGCGGGACCGCGAACGGCGTCAACTCGGCGCGCCGCGCCGCAAGCGTCGCATCGTCGACCAGCAGATCGAGCCGCCGGTTGGGCACGTCCAGCGCGATCCGATCGCCATCGCGCACCAGCGCGAGTGGCCCGCCGATCGTCGATTCGGGAGAGACATGAAGCACGATCGTGCCAAACGCCGTGCCGCTCATCCGCGCATCGGAGATCCGCACCATGTCCTTCACGCCGGTGCGCGCCAGCTTCTTCGGGATTGGCACGTAGCCGGCTTCGGGCATGCCCGGATGGCCTTTCGGCCCGGCATTGCGCAGCACGATGATATCGTCGGCCGTGACGTCGAGCGCCGGATCATCGAGCCGGTTCACCACATCCTCCACGGACTCGAACACGATGGCGCGGCCGATATGCGTCAAGAGATGCGGCGATGATGCCGATTCCTTGATCAGCGCACCGTCGGGCGCAAGATTGCGGCGCAGCACGCGCAAGCCGCCCTTCGGATAGACCGGTTTTGCGCGTCGCCGGATCGCCGCCTGTCCCTTCGCCTCGACCGCGCCGGCGATGATCTCGCGCAACGTCTGGCCGGAGACGTTGAGCGTGTCGAGATCGAGCAGATCCACGATCTCGCGCAGCATCACGGGCATGCCGCCGGCCTCGTAGAAATGTTCCATGTAATGTTCGCCGGCCGGCTTCAGATTGACCAGCACGGGCGTGTCCTCGCCCAGCGCGTCGAAATCGTCGAGATCGACCGCGATCCCGCAGCGCCGCGCCACGGCCGTGAGGTGGATGACCGCATTGGTTGACCCGCCCAGGCATTGGATGACGCGGAAGGCATTGCGAAAGGCGCCAGGCGTGAGGAAGCGCGACGCCTTCGTGCCTTCCCGTGCCAGCGTGACGGCGCGGATGCCGGACGCCTCGGCATGACGGTAGCGCTCGCCATGAACGGCCGGGATCGCCGCACCGCCGGGCAGCGTCAGTCCAAGCGTCTCGCTGATCGCGGCCATCGTGCTCGCCGTGCCCATGACCATGCACGTGCCCGCCGTCGGGGCGAGCCGTCCGGTGACGGCGGCGATGGCGGCAGCGTCGATCGTGCCCGCGCGATACTGCGCCCAGAGCCGGCGGCAATCCGTGCAGGCGCCCAGCCGCTCGCCGTCATGCGTCGTCGTGAGCATGGGCCCGACCGGGACGACGATCGCCGGCAGGTCGACGCTCGCGATCGCCATCAGCTGCGCCGGGATCGTCTTGTCGCATCCGCCGATGGCGATGACCGCGTCCATCGGCTGGGCGCGCATCATCTCCTCCGTCTCCATCGCCATCAGGTTGCGCAGATACATGCTGGTGGGATGCACGAAGGATTCGTGCAGCGAGATCGTCGGGAACACCATCGGCAGGCCGCCGGCGCCGAGCACGCCGCGCTTCACCGCCTCGATGATCTGCGGCACCGTGCCGTGGCAAGCATTGTAGTCTGACCCGGTATTCGTGATGCCCACGATCGGCCGCGACAGCGCTTCGTCCGTGTAGCCCATGGCCCGGATGAACGCCTTGCGCAGGAACAGCGAGAACTCGGGATCGCCATAGGCCGTGAGCCCCTTCTTGATGCCTGTCGTCACCTGAGATCTTCCCTTCTGAAGCCAATGCCCGCCCCATTGAGCCTGCCAGGGCTGGTCGCGTCCAGCGTGACCGAGCCTTGAGGCGCGACGAGATGATGCTATCGTCGACCCAAGAACGCGGCGCCAGTCTGCTGGCGGCACGCGCAATCCATTCCTACCGGGAGAAATGCTCATGCGCTTCGTTCAGTCCCTGGCTGTCGCCATCGGCGTCGCCGTCGCGGCCGTCGCCAGCACCGCCTCGGCTCAACAGACCATCGTGTTCGGCGGCTCCGATGCGATCGGCGGTACGTTCGACATCCAGAACAAGCTGTTCACCAAGCTCGTCAACGAGCGCGCGACCGGCAAGCTGCGCGTCAACTTCATCGCCGGCGAACAGCTCGGCCCGGACATGCAGGTCATCGAGCAGATGATGCAGAGCTCGGTGCAGATGTACGGCGACGTGCTCGACTGGTACGCCAATTTCAACAAGGATTTCGCCGTCTTCGGCTGGGGCTTCACCTTCCGCGACGCCAACCACGTCCAGAAATTCATCGACAGCCAAATCTACCAGGAGATGGCGGAGCAGCTGCGCCAGAAGCAGGGCATCCGCGTGCTCGCCGCATCGACGACGCAGCCGCGCGTGCTGTTCAGCCGCAAGCCGGTGCAGTCGCTCGCCGATCTCAAGGACATGAAGATGCGTGTCCCCGAGATCAAGACGTATCTCGCCTTGTGGGAGACGCTGGGCACGCGGCCCTCGCGGCTCGCCTGGGCGGAAGTGCCGCTCGGTCTGCGCACCGGCGTCGTCGAGGCGGCTGAGGGGCCGATCTCATCGGCCTATGCCGCGAAGATGCACGAGGCGGCGAAATACGTGACCCGCACCGATCACATCCTCTCGACCGCACACATCACGATCAACGAGAAGTTCTTCGCGGCGCTCACGCCCGACCTGCAGAAGATCCTGACCGACGCCGCCAAGGAAGCCGTGCTGGCGTCGCGCGAGCAGGCCAGCAAGGAAGTCGACGACATCGTCGAGAAGATGAAGAAGGAAGGCGCCACCGTCTCGGCGATCGACACCAAGGTGATCAACGAGCGCGCGCGCGACGCCGTCGCGAAGATGGAAGCCGAGGGTCTCTGGTCCACCGGCCTGTGGCAGAAGATCCAGGCGATGTGAACGATGCGGCTCCTGCCCTCGCCTCGCGCGTGCGAGGTGAGGGGGAGTCGCGCCGATCCGACCCATGCGCTCCGTTCTGAATCTCTACGCGCGCCTCCTCGACATCATCGGCGCGATCGAGAAGAGCTTCGGCGTCTTCCTGATCGCCTTGATCGTCGTGACGATCACCGTCCAGGTCTTCACCCGCTACGTCTTCGACCGGCCCATCGTCTGGGTCGAGGAACTCGCGACCTACGCCTTCATCTGGGGGGCGTTCATCGGCGCCGCGCTCGGGCACAAGCAGCAGCGCCATATCCGGATCGACACCTTTGTCGGCCGATTGCCGCCGCGGGGCATGGCGGCGTTCCGGCTGCTCGCCAATCTGCTGGCGCTCGGATTGTTCCTGGTGCTTGCGAACGCCGCCCTGACCGTCATGGGCGTTGAAGGCCGGAGCAGATCGATCGCCCTGCCGATCGATATCCCGCGCAAATGGTTCTACTCCGTGCCGCTGTTCGTCAGCGTCGTCTCGATGGCGGTGACATCGGTCTATTTCATCCTGCGCGAGAGCGTCGCGCTGGCGACGGGCATGCGCGACACCACGACCGAGGGCGGAGGCAGCATCGCATGACGCTCGGCCTGCTGTTCGGTCTCTTCGCCCTGCTGCTGATCATCGAGATCCCCGTGGCATTCGCGCTCGCCTTCTCCTCGCTGGGCGTGATCTGGCACGATCAGGCCGTGCCGCTGACCCTGGTGGTGCAGCGCATGGCCTCGGGCATCGAGAGTTTTCCCTTCCTCGCGATCCCGCTGTTCATCCTCGCCGGGAATCTGATGAATCGCGCGGGCATCGCCGCACGCATCTATGCCTTCGCGCTCTCGCTGATGGGCCATATCCGCGGGTCGCTCGCCCATGTGAACGTTCTCGCCAGCATGATCTTCGCCGGAATGTCCGGGGTCGCGCAGGCCGACGCCGCGGGCATCGGCACGATCGAAATCAAGCACATGAAGCAACAGGGCTTCGATCCGGCCTTCAGCGCGGCCGTCTCGGCGGCGTCGGCGGTGATCGGGCCGATCATTCCGCCCTCGGTTATCATGGTCGTCTACGCCGTCAACGCGCAGGCCTCGGTGGGCGATCTGTTCCTCGCCGGCGTGATCCCCGGCTTCATCATGGGCTTCGCCCTGATGGCGATGATCTACTGGATGGCGGTGACCGGCCGAATCGTGGCGCCCGTGCAGCCGCGCGCGAATCTCGCGGAGGTGCGCCGCACCTTCGTTGCAGCCTTCCCGGCCCTGCTCGCGCCGATCATCCTGTGCGGCGGCATCGTCATCGGGGTCGCCACGCCGACCGAGCTCGGCGCGCTTACCGTCGTCTACGCCATCGCGCTCGGCTTCTGGCAGCGGGAACTGACGTGGACCGATATCTGGGACGCCGCCGCGGAGACGCTCGTCACCTATGGCGTTCTCGTCCTCATCATCGCGGCAGCCGTACCGTTCGGCTGGGTGGTGGCGGTCACCGAGGCGCCGCAGAAGCTGGCCGAGCTGCTCTTCGCCATCAGCCAGAACAAATGGGTGATCCTCGGCATCATCAACGTGCTGCTGCTGATCGCCGGATGCTTCATGGAAACGACGGCGATCCTGCTGATCGCGACCCCGACGCTGCTGCCGCTGGTGAAGCAGCTCGGCGTCAACGAAGTCCATTTCGGGCTGATGATGATCATCAACCTGCTGATCGGCGCGCTCACCCCGCCTTTCGGGGTGCTGCTGTTCATCACCATGGACATCGCCAAGGTCAGCTTCGGCGCCATCGTGCGCGCCATCATGCCCTTCTACCTGCCGCTGGTGGTCGTGTTGCTGCTGGTCACCTATTGGCCGGACATGGTCATGTTCCTGCCCAACCTGTTCAAGGATTGAGACATCGTGACGCGGCGAACAAGGGTCGAATTCGAACCCGAGTCGCGCTAGACTTCGGACTGAAACTCGCTGCCTAGGGAGAGAACCATGCTGAGTCGTGCGGACGTCGAGCGCTACAACCGCGACGGGTTCATCGTCGTCCCCAACGTCGTCTCTCCTGCCGAAGTCGAAGCGCTTCGCCGCGCCACCGACGAGATCGTCGAGAAATCCCGCAGCGTCACGACGCATTCCGAGATCTACGATCTCGAATCCGGCCACACGTCCACGATGCCGCGCGTGCGGCGGATCAAGACGCCGGACAAATGGCATCCTGCCTACGCCGCGATGGTGCGCCATCCCGGCATCATCGAATGCCTAAAGGATCTCTGGGGGCCCAACATCCGCTACGACCTCGCGAAGCTGAACCTGAAATCGGCCGGCTTCGGATCGCCCGTCGAATGGCATCAGGACTGGGCCTTCTATCCCCATACCAACGACGACCTCGCCGCGGTCGGCGTGATGATCGACGACATCGACGAGCACAACGGCGCGATGATGGTCGTCCCCGGCTCGCACAAGGGCCCCGTCTACGATCACCGCGCCGATGGCAGGTTCTGCGGCGGCATGGAGCCGAATCGCGACGGCGTCGACTTCTCGAAGGCGCAGTATTGCTCGGGCAAGGCTGGCTCGATCACGATCCATCACGTCCGCGCGATCCATGGCTCGGCGCCCAACAGCTCGAACCGCCAGCGCCGCTTCTTCCTCATGCAGTACCGCGCCGCCGATGCCTGGCCGCTGATCCAGGTGCCGCAGAACTGGGACGCGTGGACCTCCCAGCTCGTCGCCGGCGAGGAGACGCTGACGCCGCGCATGATCAACGTGCCCGTGCGCCTGCCCTTCCCGGTGGCCTCCAACCAGGGCTCGATCTACGAAAACCAGCGCGAACTCAAGACGCGCTTCTTCGACGAGGCCACGCCGGCGAAGCGCTCGGCAACCTGACGCCAGTCGGGTCTGCGACACCCCCGGGCCCGGCGACGCCGAGCCCGGGGGTTTTCTTTTTTGCGCCATGTCCCTGCCGCGATCCGCGCCCAGGGTCGAACCCATGCTGTTGCAGCGACGACAGATTCTGGCGGGGCTCGGCGCCATCGTCTTGGCCGAGCCGGCGCATGCACAAGCCACGCGCGCCGCGGCGCTCGTTGCCGCGGCGCGCAGCCAGATCGGGCGCACGCTGCATTACGACGCCCGGTATGTCCGCCTGCCCTATCCCGGCGGCGATCTGCCGATTGAGCGCGGCGTGTGCACCGATGTCGTCATCCGCGCGCTGCGCGTGATCGGGATCGATCTGCAGCGCGAGGTTCACGAGGACAGGCGCCGCGCCGCGAGCGCCTACCCGAAGCAATGGTCGAGCGCCGCGCCGGACGCGAGCATCGATCATCGCCGCGTCCCCAATCTCATGGTCTATTTCGCGCGCCGGCATCACGCGCTGCGCGAAGGCGTGACGGTCGAGCCTGCCGACATCATCGCATGGCGTTTGCCTGGCGGCGCCCAGCATATCGGCGTGATCAGCGACCGCCGCGTGGCGGACCGCTTGCTCGTCATCCACAACATCGGCGACGGGACGCAGGAGGAGGACATCCTCATGATCTTCCCGCGAATCGGCCACTACCGGATCGCGCTCTGAAGCGCAGTCCCGAGATCGCTAGGCGCCGATGCGCGCCCAGAGATGCGGCGCCACGCGCGCCTCGACGAGTTCGACCCCGAAGCCCGGTCGATCGGGGATCGGCATGCGGCCGTTCCTGACGGTGAGTTCGGGCGGTTGATCGACGATCGCGAAATGCTCGGGCACGCGATACGGGTAGAGTTCCTGGATCACGAGATTGGTGAGCGTCGCGTCGAGCTGCAGCGTCGCGGCCGTCAGCACCGGGCCGGCGCAGAGATGCGGCGCGACGCGCATGTTGAACGCCTCGGCCATCGCCGCGATCTTCCTCGTCTCCGCGAGGCCGCCGCTATTGCCGACATCGGGCTGCGCGATGTGGATCGCCCGCAGCTCGAAGAGGCGCCGGAAGCCATAGCGCGTGTAGAGCCGCTCCCCCGCCGCGATCGGCATGCTCAGCGCCTGGCGCACCTGCAGGATGCCCTCGGGATCGAAGGCGTCGACGGGCTCCTCGAAGAAGAAGATGTCAAATTCCTCGACGCGCTTGCCCAGCGTGATGATCGCGTCGGGCGTGAGCTCGCCGCTGAGATCGAGCATGAGGTCGATCTTGGGCCCGATTGACGCGCGCACCGCACGCACGCGCGCGACGGCGCGGTCGATCGTCTCGCGATCCGCGGCGCGCTGCGCCACATGGCGGATGTTGCCATGGACATTCCCGACCGGACTCGCGAGGGGATACATCTTCAGCGCGTCGTAGCCGTCGGCGATCACGCGCTCGGCTGCAGCTGCGAACTCGTCGGGCGTATCGGCGCGAAATGACCAGCCATTGGCGTAGACACGCACATCTTCGCGACACTTGCCGCCCAGCAATTCGTAGGCCGGCAGCTTCAGCGCGCGTCCTTTGATGTCCCACAGCGCCTGCTCGATCGCGCTGATGCCGGCGAACACGATCGGCCCGCCACCCTTGGCCCAGAAGCTGTGATCGTACATCTCGCTCCAGAGCTGCTCGATGCGGAAGGGATCGGCGCCAAGGATGAGCCGCTCGACCAGATCCCTGATCATGCCGGCCGCCGCCGTGGCGCCGATGCCGTAGGCGATCGCCGCTTCGCCAAGGCCGGTGATGCCCTCGTCGGTGCGCAGGCGAAGGACGATCGGATGGCGGCCATCGACATGGATGACGAAGATCTCAGCGCCGATGATCTTCATGGCTGGACGACCGCTCCTTCCGCGATGAGCCCGGCGATCTCCTCGGAAGAAAATCCGTACTCACTCAGCACTTCGCGCGTGTGCTGGCCGAGCAGAGGCGCGCCGCGGCGCACGCCGCCCGGCGTGTCGGAGAATTTCACCGGCAGCCCCAGCGTCTTCACGCTGCCCAGCGTGGCATGGTCGACGGAGATCACCATGTCGCGCGCCAGGGCCTGCGGATCGGCATGCATGTCCAGGACATCGTTCACCGGCCCGCAGGGCAAGCCCTTGGAGTCGAAAATCGCAAGCCACGCCGCGCGCGAACGCTTCTTGAAATAGGGCGTCAGCGTCTCCTGCAGGGCGTCGAGATTCATCATGCGGTCGCGATTCTCGGAGAACCGCGGATCACGCTGCAACTCGGGCGCCGCGAGCGCTTCGACAAGACGCAGCCAGTTGTTCTGATTCGCGCCGCCGACGACGATCCAGCCATCCGCGGTTTCGAAAGCCTGGTAGGGCGCGGAGAGCGGATGCGCCGACCCCATCGCGACGGGCGCGACATCCGTCGCGAAGGCGATCGCCGACTGCCAATAGGTGTGCACGATGCCCGCCTCGAACAGCGAGGTATCGACCATCTGGCCTTGCCCCGTCTTGAGCCGGTGCGTGTAGGCTGCGAGCACGCCCATCGCGGCGAGAATGCCTGCGGTGATGTCGGTGAGCGGCGCGCCGCACTTGACCGGCGGGCGTCCCGGGCCTTCACCGGTGAAGCTCATGATGCCGCTCATCGCTTGCGCGACCAGATCGAATCCACGGCGCTGGGCGTAGGGTCCGGTGCGGCCGAACCCGGTGAGCGTGCAGTAGATGAGCGCCGGATTGATCGTCTTCAGCCGCTCATAGCCGAAGCCGAACTTCTCCATCGTGCCCGGCGAGAAATTCTCGATCAGTACGTCGACCTTCGGCGCCAGCCGCTCGAGAACGCTCTTGCCGCCGGGCTTCTTGAGGTCGAGCGCGATGCCCCTCTTGTTGCGGTTCATCATCAGGAACGACGCCGCCTCGTCGCCGATCTTCGGCGGCACGCTGCGACGGACATCGTCGCCGCCAGGAAGCTTCTCGACCTTGATCACGTCGGCGCCCATGTCGGCGAGCATCAGGGCGCAAGTCGGGCCGGCCATGACATGGCTGAGATCCAGCACCTTGAGTCCTTCGAGCGGTCCCATGGTTCAACGCCTCCCGAAGGCAGGCTTTGCGTTCACGAGAACGGCAAAGGGGCCGGCGCGCCCGGCGTCGCCTTCCCGGTCGACCAGGGGGAACGGGTCCGACATGAAGTGGGCCTCAATGATAGAAATAATCGACCAGGAAGAGAGAAGTGCTCGGCACGTAGGTCACCAACAGCAACACGCCCACGAGCACCGCAATGTAGGGGATGTTCCAGCGCGTCGTCGCCCAGATATCGGTCTTGGCGATCGAGCAGGTGACGATCAGCACGCTGGCGACCGGCGGCGTCTGCTGCCCGATCGCGAGGTTGAGCGTGATCAGAATGCCGAAATGGACGAGATCGATGCCCACCGCCTTCACGAGGGGCAGCACGATCGGGACGACCAGGATGATCGCCGCCGCGCTGTGCAGGAAGAAACCGAGCACGAAGAACAGCAGGTTGAGCAACGCCAGCACGGTGTAGCGATCCTGGGTGAGCTGCGTCAGCCCGGCGGCCAGGATCTGGGGCACGCGCATCTCCGTGAGCAGCGAGCCGAGCAGCGCCGAGGCGGCGATCAGCAGCATGACGACGGCGGTCTGGACCACGCCATCGAGGCAGCAGCGATAGAGGAAGCGCCACTCGATCTCCCGATAGATCACGCCGCTCACGAACAGGGCGGCGAGCACGGCGAGGCCGGCGCCCTCCGTGGGCGAGACGATACCGCCGAAGATGCCGCCGAGGATCACGGCCGGCAGCGTGAAGGCCCAGGCGGCATCCTTGAACGTCAACCAGAGCCGACAGAGATTGAATACTTCACCGGCCGCGAAGCCGTAGCGGCGCGCCATCGCATAGGCGACGCCCATCATCCCGAAGCCGCCGAGCAGCCCGGGCACCACGCCCGCCACGAAGAGCTGCACGATCGAGGCGCCGGCGATCGTGCCATAGAGGATCATCGGTATGGACGGCGGGATGATGATCGCGAGCGAAGCCGAGGACGAAGTCGTCGCCGCGGCGAATTCCGGCGGGTAGCCTTTCTTCTTCATCGCCGGGATCATGATGCCGCCGGTCGCGGCCACATCGGCGACCGCGGAACCCGAGATCTCGGCGAAGAACATGGACACCCCGATATCGACCATCGCGAGTCCACCGCGGACCGAGCCGAACAGCGCCGAACAGAAATTGATCAGACGCTGGGAGATTCCGCCGGCATTCATGATCCCGCCGGCGAGGATGAAAAGCGGCACGGCGAGCAGCGGAAAGCTGCGCGTGCCCTCGTACATCGTGATCGCCAGATTGAGCAGATCGCCCGTGCCATGCAGCAGTACGCTCCCGGAGATCGCGACGACGCCGATCGCCACCGCGATCGGTACGTTGATCAGCACCAGAGCGACGAGCGCCATGAACATGGCGAGCACGGCCATGTCAGATGTTCTCCCTGACAAGATCTGCATCGGTGCCGCGGTCGAGACTCGCCCATTCATCGCCGATCGAGAGCAGCTGGCAGACCACGAACAGCGCGGCGCCGATGGGAATCACCGATTGCGTGAACTGCACGTGCACCCAGGGCAGGCTGACGAGCTTGTCGCCCTCGAGCAGGATCACGACTTCGAGCCCGACCCAGGCGAGCAGCAGGAAGAAGCCGACGACGAGGATCTCGCCCAGGACGAACAGCGCCAGACGGATCCGGCGCGGGGCCATCGCCAGGATTTCCGGCGACCCGAGATGCCCGCGCCGCAGCGCCGCGAATGCGGCGCCGTAATACGTCAGCCAGGCGAGCATGATCGTCGCAACCTCGTCGTACCAGCTGAGCGAGCCGCCGAGTTCGCGATAGACGACGGCGACGAGGACGAGCAACGTCAGCGCGACGATGAGGAAGACGCTGAAGGCCCCGAGCACCGCCTCCAATGCGCGCTTCAGCGTCCTCACACTCAGCACCCGCTATCGGCCAGCTTCAACGCGCGGTCGATCAACTCACGACCGCCAGGGACTTCCTTCGCGAAGAGCTCGTAGACCGGCTCGCTCGCCTTCACGAAGGCGGCCCGATCGGCGAGGTTGAAGAGCATGCCCGCCGCGATGAGCTGCTTCTTGGTGTCCTCCTCCTCCTTCGCGGCGACCTCGTAGGTCCAGGGCTGGACTTCCTTGCCGGCATCGAGCATCGCCTTGCGCACGTCCTCGGGCCACGCGTTCCAGCGCCGCAAGCTCGCGGTCGGGAAGCTCGGCGTGTAGATGTGGTTGGTCTCCGAGAGGTATTTCTGAACTTCCTGGAATTTGCCGGCGAGGATGTTCGTGTAGGGATTCTCCTGGCCATCGAGCACGCCCGTGCGCAGCGCCACGAAGACTTCCGAGAACGCCATCGGCGTCGGATTGGCGCCATAGGCCTGGAACATGCGCACGCGCCACGTCCCTTGCGGCACGCGCAGCTTCACGCCCTTGAGATCCTCGGGCTTCACGATCGGGCGCAGATTGTTGGAGATATGGCGCACGCCGTTTTCCCAGACGCCGATCAGGCGATAGCCCTGCCGCTCCATCTTCGGCGCCAGCTCCGGCCACACGATCTTCTCGGCGATGCACGCCATGTGCTTGCGGTCCTTGACCAGATACGGCAGGTCGAACAGCCCGAACTCCGGCGCGATGTTGGACATCGCCGTCGAGGGTTGCGACATGTCGAGCGTGCCGAGTTTGAGCTTCTGCAACATCTCGCCGTCGCTGCCGAGTTGGCCGGAGTGGAACACTTCCATCTTCGCCTTGCCGGCCATCTTCGCATTGACACGCCCGACGAATTCCTCGGCGGACAGGAACTGCACGCCGCCTGGCGGATTGGTCGTGCCGAATTTCAGCTCCAGAGTCTGCGCCGCGGCGGGCAACCCGGCGAGTACGAGCATGGCGGCGATGAGTCCGAGCATTCGATCCTCCCAATGCGGCGTCCGAGCCCCTGTGGCCCGGCGCTGTTTCGCTTCTCACCATTGATAGCTGACTTGCCGCGATTGGCCAGGGCTTTGCGCGCCGCCGGAAGATTCAGCTTGGGAGCGGCAATGTCAGTGTTGCGGCAAGACCTTTACCCGCTCGGTTCGCGAGCACGACATCCCCGCCATGTGCGCGGGCGATGTCCCGTGCGACCGCAAGCCCGAGTCCGGTGCCGCCGGTCCGGCGCGAGCGCGACGCCTCCAGCCGGTAGAACGGCGCGAACACTTTGGCGAGCTCGCTCTCCGGAATGCCCGGCCCTTCGTCGCTGACCACGACCGTCACGCTGTGCATGTCCCTGCCGAGCCGGACTTCCGCGCGCACGCCATAGGCCAGCGCATTGTCGACGAGATTGGCCAGCGCACGCTTGAGCGCGCCCGGCCTGCCCTCGATGACCAGGGAAGCGGGCCCTTCGTAGCGCAGCGCCGCGCCCAGATCGCTGCGATCATCGACCAGGGTCTGCACCAGCGCCGCGAGGTCGAACCGCTCCGGCTTCGTCTCGAGCGCATCGGCGCGCGCGAAGGCCAGCGTCTCGGTGATCATCCGCTCCATCTCGTCGATGTCCGTGAACGCCTTGGCGCGCTCCTCCGGGTCGGGGATCGCTTCGGCGCGCAGCCGCAACCGCGTGAGCGGCGTGCGCAGATCGTGACTGATCGCCGCGAGCATGCGCGTGCGGTCGTCGACGAAGGCGCGCAGACGCGTATGCATCTGTTCGAGCGCGTGCGCGATCGTGCCGACTTCGCGCGGCGCGACCGCGGCGATGGCGAAGCTCGGTGTCAGGCCCGCCCCGGTGCGCGCGACGCCGAGCGCCAGCATCTCCAGCGGGCGCGCCACACGACGTGCGCCCCACCACGCGGCGAGCGCGGCGGCGGCGGTGATGCCGACGAGCCAACCCGCGAGCAGCGCCCAGGCCCAGGTGTGCGTCGGTCGCTGCGCGCGCAGGACAAGAAAACTGCCATCGGGTCCGCGGATCGCGATCGTGAAGTTTCCCGGCAGGACTCCCTCGAAGGAAACCTCCCCGGTGGAAGCGTCGTCGCGCGGCACGCGGACCACCTGGCCTTCCGGCATGCCCCCGAAGCCACCGCGCTCCATCCGCCCGCCGCGAAACTCGGTCGTCACCTGAAATCCCTCCGGGAGCCGTTCGGCGATCGCCCGCCCCAGGCGACCGGATCTTCCACGACGACCGCCCTCCTCGCTCGGCGTCCAACTGGCCATCCAGTCAAGCGCCAAATGCTCGCCGTCGGGCCGGCTACGCAGGTAGCCCGCCCGCTCGGCCGCGGGACGCGCAAAGGTATCGCGCGCGAGCCCGGCGCTGCGTTCGGCGAGCCACACGACGGAGAATACCCGCACCTCGGTCGGCCGCAGCAGCAGGGCAACCGCCACCGAGAGAAGTTGCGCCACGACGAGCCCGAGGATCGCCACCAGCGCGATGCGCGCGGCGATGCCATCGAACCAGCCGGGCCGCATCACGATGCCGCCTCGATGTCCGCCGTCAGCACATAGCCGCCATTGCGCACGGTCTTGATCAATTCGGGCCGCGTCGGATCGCTCTCGACCTTGCGGCGCAGGCGCATCACCGCGACGTCGATGGAACGATCGAAGGCCTGCACTTCCCGCCCGCGCAGGCGATCGAGGAGATGCTCGCGCGACAAGACGCGCTGCGGGTTCTCGACGAAGACGGTCAGCAGATCGAATTCCGTGTCGGTGGTCGGCACGAGCGCGCCATCGGGATTGCGCAGCTCGCGCCGCACCACATCGATCGACCAGCCGACGAAGCGATAGACCCGCGACTTCGGCGCCTTCGCCGCGCCCTCGCTGCTCCGCCGCAGCACGGCACGGATCCGTGCGAGCAGCTCGCGCGGATTGAACGGCTTGGTGAGGTAGTCGTCGGCGCCGATCTCCAGCCCGACGATGCGGTCGGTATCCTCGCCGCGCGCAGTGAGCATCAGGATCGGCAGCGCGCTGCGCTGCCGCAAACGTCGCGCATAGGCCAACCCATCCTCGCCGGGCATCATCAGATCGAGCACGACGAGATCGAATTGCGCGCCAAGCAACGCGGTATCCGCCTCGGCCGCGCCGGCGACGGCGGTCGTGCGGAATCCGTTCTCACCCAGGAAGCGACCGACGAGCCGCCGGATCTCGAGGTCGTCGTCGACGATCAGCACATGCGGGATACGCGCCATGCCCGCACAGTAGCGGGCCGCGGCGCTGCCGCCACGCCCTGCCTTGTAACCATTGGTTACATCGCTTTCGCTTCCCACCGATTTGCTCGCGGAGGACCAAGCGGCGGATTCAGCCAGACGACACGGCCGAGCCATCCCATGGTACCGTTCTGGGATCCTGAACCGCGCTGGGAAGATCACGGCCATGTCTTATTTCGATTTGGGGTCGTTCCACCGTCCGGTCACCACGCACTCGCCCGAAGCACAGCTGTGGGTCGATCGGGGCATCGTCTGGCTCTACGGCTTCAACCACGAGGAGGCGATCGTCTGCTTCGAGAAGTCGGTAGCCGCTGATGCGACCTGCGTGATCGCGTACTGGGGCATCGCCCACGCCATCGGGCCGAATTACAACAAGCTGTGGGAGTTCTTCATGCCGGACGAGAAAGTGTCGGCGCTGACTCGCGCACATCAGGCGCTGTCCATGGCCAGATCGGTCTACGGCCGGGCGACGCCGATGGAGCGCGCAATGGTCGATGCGCTCGCTGACCGTTTCCCGACCGACCCGGCGATCGAAGACTACGGACCGTGGAACGACGCCTTCGCGATCGCGATGCGCAAGGTCTACGCGGAGTTTCCGGACGATTTCGAGGTCGTCACGATCTTCGCCGAAGCGCTGATGAACCGGACTCCCTGGAAGCTTTGGGACCTCAAGCGGCGCATGCCCGCACAAGGCGCTTCCACCGAGGAGGCGCGAGCGGTGCTGGAACGCGCCTTCGCCACGCAACCCGCGGCATGGGACCACCCTGGGCTTCTTCACATGTACGTCCACCTGATGGAGATGTCGCCCATGCCCGAGAAAGCGCTGCCGCATGGCGACCGGCTGGTGGATTTGGTTCCCGATTCGGGTCACCTCGTCCACATGGCCACGCATATCGACGTGCTCTGCGGCGATTATCAGAATGTCGTGTGGCGGAATCACCGTGCCGCCGCGGTCGATCGAAAATATTTCGCCCACGCCGGCGGCATGAATTTCTACACGATCTATCGCATCCACAACCTGCACTTCGAGATCTATGGGGCGATGTTCCTGGCTCGGCCGCAGCCGGCCTTGGCCGCCGCGGAAGCGCTGGTCAAGACCCTGCCAGAGCCCGTCGTGCGCCACCTTCCCGAACTCTTCGAGGCCTTTGTCGCCATGAAGCTTCATGTGCTCATCCGCTTCGGCCGTTGGACGGATATCCTGAAGGAGGCCTTCCCCGCGGACACCGAACTCTACAGCTATACGACCGCGACCCTGCGCTATGCCCGGACTGTTGCGCTTGCGAATCTCGGGCGCATCGCGGAGGCGAAAGCCGAGCGGAATGAATTCACCGTCGCGAAGGACGCGGTGCAGGAAAAGCGGATGATGTTCAACAACACCTGCTCCGAAGTGCTGAAGGTCGCCGAGCAGATGATGCTGGGCGAGCTTGCCTACAAATCGGGCCGCATCGACGAGGGACTTGAGCACCTGCGCGAGTCCGTGCGGCTGGACGACGCGCTTCTCTACGACGAGCCTTGGGGATGGATGCAGCCGACGCGCCACGTCCTCGGCGCGCTGCTGATGGAAGCGCAGCGCTGCGAGGAGGCCGAGGCGGTCTATCGTGCGGACCTCGGGCTCGACGACACCCTGGCTCGCCCCTGCCAGCATCCGCGCAACATATGGAGCCTCCACGCTTTCAATTACCCACAAGTGCGCGCGGCAATCGGAGAGTCGCCCCATAGGTGATGTCGGCGAGCTTGGAGAGTCCACGCCAGAGGATTTTGTTTCCTGGAGGTCCATCGGAATTGCGAGCCAG
>Ga0163144_10002004_pt1 | contig 47564 bp, 42 predicted proteins | sample OliLak19BULKMAT1_FD_123175 | JGI IMG/M metagenome (GOLD analysis project Ga0163144, IMG submission 123175) | Freshwater microbial mat bacterial communities from Lake Vanda, McMurdo Dry Valleys, Antarctica - Oligotrophic Lake LV.19.BULKMAT1 | ecosystem: Environmental > Aquatic > Freshwater >... | reverse complement strand
GGCGCCCGATCGAACCTCGAATTTAGAAATTCAACACGTCATTCTCGACGGCGCTTCGCTGCTTTCATCGGGGCGACAGCAACTTCCTTGGGCACTCGTGCACGGTGAGACCTTGTTCAACTTTAACATCGAACTGAGTCTCGCGGCACAGTGGGATCTCGAACTCCGGATCCTTCTGGGTTACGCGCTCGAAGTCCGAGCTGCTTAAGGCTGGAGGCAACAACGCAGCCGGAGGCGGAGCGCTCCCCCCCCGGACCGTGCGATGAGGAGCTGGGCAAGGCGAAGTTCTGCGTGACGCTGAAGGTGGCCGGCGATCGTCCAACCGCAACGGCCCCCGCGGACATGGCCATCGACGGCAGTGGGAAAACGTATCTAGCGCTGTACGACAAAGACCCGCAGCTTACTGGCGCGAACCTGGTCAAGGTTGTGGAGGCGCCTAACGGCGAAGCCGTGATGGGCGAGAATTTTTCCGCGCAGATCTTCGGAGAGAGCGCGCCGGGAGTTTACAGCGTGATAGGTTTCCTCGCTGACAGCACCAACGAGCGGGGGATCGGCAAAGCGTCGGTGTTACCGGGCGACTACGTCACTGCGCAGAGCGCTGCTGGCCTGACGTTCTCCTACCCAAAGATCACGTTAACCGCCGGAAAGGTATATAAAAGCGAGCTGAGTATCAGTGCCGTGCGTCGCGTCACCCTCAGCCTCCTGGCGGGCGACTCACTCGACCGCAGGGACACCAGCGTACATGGCAGCGGGCCTGCGTTCCTTGGTCTAACCGACAGCAGCAGCTTCACTGACGCCACAACGTGGCTTCATTTCGACACGCGCGGGTGCGTGAACCTCAACCTTGATAAGGGGATTCCAACGAGCGGCGTGGCCAAATTTCCCGTGACCGTGACCGGCACGCGCAACATATTCGCCGGCGTCATCGACTACGACGCGAATACACCGATGTTTCCAGGCATAGGCACGCTGGTCGTCTCGAATCAAGTCGCCCCGCTGGAGCAGGTGACGATCAACCCCACGTCCTGGACCGCAGACGCGTCAGTTAAGCTCGTCAGCGCCGCATACGGGGCGATGGCCGCGGGCAGCATCGATCCAACGCCTACATGTAACTAAGCGTTCATCGGCTAAGGAACCGCACTTTCGTCAAAGAGGTATCGGGCTAAACGTACCGGCGTTCAGCTGTGATCCTAGGGGGACGCTGAAAGCCGTGAGTTGGTCGAGAGGAGTACGTTTCAGGCGTACGGCGGGGCGGACAGTGATTATCGGCCCAAAAGGTGGAGCGCAGGAGCTAGCCTTCCCGCCTGGTGCTCGAAGTCTGTCCTGGATGGGTACTTTTTAGGGACCCACTGATGAGGTAGCCGCTTAGAAAGCTAAGACTTTTTGAGCGACGCCTGATTGGCGACGGCCTCGGCCTTTTCTTTGGCCGCTGCCTCATTAAGATAACGCCCACCGCGCTTGAGCGGCTTCAGGTTGTCGTCGAGCTCGTAGAGGAGGGGCTCGGCAGTAGGGATATTGAGCTCCAAAATCTCTTTTTCGCTCACATGATCCAGGTGCTTCACCAGGGCGCGCAGGCTGTTGCCGTGGGCTGCGATCACCACGCGCTGGCCCTCCCGGAGCGCGGGCGCGATGGACCCCTCCCAAAAAGGTAGAAAGCGCGCCACGGTATCTTTCAACGACTCTCCGAGCGGAAGCTCGCCCTTCGCCAAGCTCGCGTAGCGGCGATCGTTGCCCGGATAAAACTCGTGATCGACCGGCATCGCGGGCGGGGGGATGTCGTAGCTGCGGCGCCAGATCTTCACCTGCTCTTCGCCGTGAATGCGAGCCGTCTCGCCTTTGTCCATGCCTTGCAACGCGCCGTACATGCGCTCGTTGATGCGCCAGCTGCGGTGCACTGGGATCCACATTTGGTCCGTCTCTTCAAGCGTCAGCCAAAGCGTCTTGATGGCTCGCTTCAGAACGGAGGTGAAGGCCACGTCAAACTGAAAGCCTTCGCGTTTCAGAAGCTGCCCGGCGGCGCGCGCTTCTTCGATGCCCACGTCGCTCAGCGGCACGTCCACCCAGCCCGTGAAGCGATTATCGAGGTTCCATTGGCTTTGACCGTGGCGCACTAAAACGAGGGTTTTCATTCGGGCGGAGCATATTTGACGAGGCTTCCCCGGGCAATCCGAAAGTGGGCGCGCACGCCAGAACGCTGCGCTTCTGCGTGAGAGGTTTTGGCGGTAGGTAGTGGGTGTGCGAAGCAGGCAAATCTGGGGCTGGTGCAGCGCGGCTCTCGTCGGCCTAAGCTCAAGCCTTTCGAGCGGAGAGAGCATCAGGCTGGATGAGCCGCGCGCTCCGTCCGCGGCCTGCGTAGCGGGCACGGCTCTGAGGCAGCTTGTCTGCGAGTTGGCGCTGCAGATTGGGCAGGAGCGTTGGGTTTCTCTGAGCTATGGCACGCTTGCTTCGGATCCAGCATGGGCGCCTGTGGGGGCGAAGCTCCAGGCCCTGCTTGCGGAGGAGCTGCGCCGCCGCCCGCGAGCGTCCAAGCCCAGTTGGTGGCCTTTGGGTGCTGGGCGCGCACCGGAAGCTTCTCTTGAGGTCGCCTTGGAACCTCAGCCTCAGTCCCGGGCTGAGTTCGAGAAATCAGCGGTAGCGAGCGAATTGCGCCTGTTTCTGGAGCTTTCGGAGCACGCGGGTCGGCTCGTGATTAACGCCTATTCGGCAAGAAGGCCAGGGTTTTGGGCGCGAGTACGCGGCGAAACGGCTGCGGAGCGCCGCGTTTCACTCTCCGTCCGCGCGGATGCCAGCGTGCGCACCCTCTTACCGAAACCTCCGTTGACGCTGACTGTTCGCGAAAGCTACGCCTACGAATCAGAAGTCCCTCTGGCGTTAGCCTGTGCGGCTCACGCAGCCGGTGAGGGGCTGCGGGTGGCCATGGTAGGCCGAACCTACATTTCAATCGCGCGGCTGGCGCACGGGAAGCTCACTCAAGAGCAGCGCTTGCTGTGGAAAAGTTACTCGGAGGTGGCTCCCGTTCCTTTGCGTGAACCGCTGGTCTCCGTGGCGTTCCGCAAAGATGGCGCCTTGGATGTCGGCTCCAGCGACCGGCGTTTCATGCTTCGCATTTCAGCTGCGGGCGTTGTTCTCGGCCGTTTTTCGGATGTTTTGCCCTGGCCCGGATTAGGCTGCCTCGGGCGCTCAGGGGTGGGTCTAGCGGGCGAAGCCGCGTGCGGCAGCGAGCCGGGAGCGCCGAGCTTTCAACCGGTTGGAGTGTTCGATACAGCAGCGGGCACAGAAGTTGTAACGGCGGACGGTGTTCGGGTGGTGTACGGCGCGTTGCGTGAGCCGCTCCGCGCACAGGCCAGTCTGTTTCAGACGGGACAGCCAGTGCGGAATGTGCCAGACGTCGGCGCGAGCCTGGCGCTTGCCGATCTCGACGGCGACGGGCTGCCAGAAATTCTAAGCTCGCGCCCCACGTTCGAACCCGAAGCGGACGCACTTGAAGTGCGCGGACTCGATAATCTGAAGGTGCCAAAAGCGCGCCTGCCAATTACTGATGGCGTCGTCGCGCTAGCTGTGTGTCCCTGGATGGGCGAGGGACATAATCCGATTCTTTTGGCGTCTCGCTCGAAGCTTTGGGTGGTCAGGTGAACGTTGTATCTCGGCGCAGCTTGGCAGCGCTCGCGTTTGGGTCGGTGCTCGGCCGCGAGTCACCGAGCCTTGCGCTGGACCGAACGCCCTATGGCGGTAGGCTTCGGCTTCGCGTGCCTTGGGCGATTGAAAGGCTGGATCCGTATGTGTCGGATGATCCGCTCTCGGCACTTTTCTCGCCGTTTGTGACCGAAACGCTCTTTGCGCAGCAGGGAGCCACGCTGTTCCCTGTGCTCACGGAGGCGCTGCCGACTCTTGAGGCAGGAAGCGCGCGCGTCCGATTGCGAGCCGATCTCCGAACCGCCGATGGCGAGCCGTTTCTTGCAGCCCACGCCGTCCGTTGTCTGGAGAGAGCCCGGAGTGGCAGGGCGATCGGCTTGTTTGCTGAGTGGGATGCGCTGAGCGTTGACGCAGCCGATCCGCGTGTCTTTCGCGTGCGATGCCGGCGCCCCAACCAGGTCGCGCGGATTTTGTCGAGTTCAGCGTGTGCCATGACGGGCTCTGAGTTCAGCACTGTTCGTCAGCGTGGGCTTGGCGCGTTCACCGCAGAAATAGCCAACGGCAAGCTGCTCCTTTCTCGCAACGCCTCCGCTGCGCGAGGCCCTGCTTTTCTTGACACCGTCGTTGTTGAGCGAGTGGAGTCACTGCGCGATGGGTTGGCCCAGTTCGAGGCTGGCGAATCAGCTGTGGGTTGGTTTGGTGCAGGCTTGTATCGGCCTCGACCCAAGGCGTTGCCGTTAGCTGGGGGGCCGCTCGGTTGGCTCATCCTCCGCGCCGAACGCGGACTGGGTCGCTGGGGTGCAGCGGGGGTTGTTCAGAGCCTGCTTGACGCACTGGATCTTTCAAAGCTAGGTCATTTAGGGGTGAACGGGCTTCCGGCACGTGGCTCTCCAGAGCGCTGGGGCGGCCCCAGCACACCGCTCTTGGTCGATCAAGCGTGTCCGCACTTTGTGGAAGCCGCACAGGTTCTCGCTTCGATGCTGAGCCAGCCTGCGCATGAATGGGTCGTTAAGCGAGTCCCGCGCGCTGAGTTGGCACGCGCAGCGAAGGCAGGGGAGGCCGTCATGGTTCTAGACTTTGTTCGGCGCCTCAGCGCCGCTCCGGAAGCCACCGCGTTGGCCCTCTTGGCGGCTCAAGATCTGAAGCTCGCGGCCCATCCTCCGAAGCTGTCGCTCTTGTCGGCGCAGGAAGTGGCGCGCACGCTACCATTTGGAGTTGTGGGTGAGCTCTCGGTGAGCGGCGCGTGCGATGCCCGTTTTATCAACCTGGTGAAGTTTGAGCTCGGCGATGTTTGGTTCAAGGAAAAAGCTTAAGGCAGCTTTTCCGGCATCGGGACGGCTCCGCCTTCACGCACATAATTGACGATGGCGTGGCTCAGCGCTTCATCGGCCTTCACACAACTCAAGCTCACATCTCCGCTCGTGGCCCCCTTGCATTCTTTGCGCCGCGCCAAATAGGCCTTATTGACCGTGTCATCTTGGCGCAGAGCCTCCTTGATCGGTTCGTCCAGAAAGCGGAATTCTACTTTGGCGTTCTTCGCGGCGGGCGGCGTGCGCTGGGTGAGCTCGTTCGCATCCAGCGTCACGCAGGTTCCGCTCCAGCGCAGGGCATCGTAGCCGCCACCTGCGCCGCTGACCTGCATGCCACCAAGATCGGCCTTTCTTGAGCGGAGCACCAACACCTCTTCATCAAATTCGACGAAGCCGCCATCTGAGACTCCGCCTGAAGCGTTCCAGGCTTCGGTCTTGCGGGTGAGATACTGGCGTGCGTAGGGAGTATTTTTCGTGAACAGATAGAGCGCCACGCCGGGAAAGCTCCCGGCGCAGAGCTTGTTCACGAAAGCACCCGGCGGAGTGCAGGGATCGCTGCCTTTCGCGCACGTGGTGGGTATCTTTTCATGGGTTGGGGCGTCTGAATTTTTGACAGAGTCGTCGGAGGCATCGGCCTGTTTTGGACTCGGCGCGGGCTCGCCACTGCTTTCCGCGTCCTTCGCGGCGGGCAGGGCTCCAGAGCCACCGCAACCGCTGATACCGACTACCAACAGAACAAGGCCTGTTACACGAAGTTTCATGGGCGCCACCAAACGTGAGCGCTCGCGTTTCGTCAATGCCCGTTACTCGACAGTGACCGTCTTCGCGAGATTTCTCGGTTGATCGACATCTGTGCCTTTAAGGTCAGCGAAATAATATGCTACCAGCTGTAAAGGGAGCACCGTGAGGAGGGGGAGCACGGCCTCGGAAGCCCGCGGGATCTCCAACAAATGCTCGGCAAGCTTCGCGGCGTTTTCATCGCCCTCGGTCACCACGGCGATCACCTGGGCGTCGCGCGCCTTCACTTCCTGGAGGCTGGAAAGCGTCTTTTCGTAGTGCCTATCTTGGGGCATCACGACGACCACCGGCATGTTGGAATCGATCAAAGCGATCGGCCCATGCTTCATCTCGCCTGCCGCATAGCCTTCGGCATGCGCATAGCTGATCTCTTTGAGCTTCAGGGCACCTTCAAGGGCAATCGGGAAGCCCAGTCCGCGCCCCAAAAAAAGCATGTGTTCGGTGTGTTGCCAAGCCCGCGCCACGGCCATCGCTTGATCCTTCTTCTCCAGGGCACGGCGCATTTCGTTGGGCACTTGCACGAGATCTTGAAGCAAGCTCTGGGCGCGCTCTTGGCTCAAGCTGCCACGCCGGCGACCGAGAAAAATGGAGAGCATCAGCAGCGCGGCCAATTGCGTGGTGAAGCACTTGGTCGAGGCGACGCCAATCTCAGGCCCTGCGTGCGTGTACAACGCTCCATCCGCAGCTCGGGCGATGGCGCTATCCACGACATTCACGACGCCCAAAATTCGTGCACCAGCCTCTTTTGCCGCGTGGAGGGCCGCCAGTGTGTCGGCTGTTTCTCCGGATTGGCTGACGGCTACCACCAGATCTTTAGAGGTAAAAATTGGCTCCCGGTAGCGCACCTCGCTTGCCAACTCGGCACACGCAGGCACACGCGCCAACTGCTCAACCCAGTAGCGTCCGACGAGCGCCGCGTGAAAGCTGGTGCCGCAGGCCACGAAATACACACGTTCGATACCAGTGGCGATCTCGTCTGTCAGGCCTAATTCTTCGGCCACGAGATCACCCCGGGCGAGGTCAATCCTGCCACGCAAAGTATCTTCCACGGAGCGTGGTTGCTCAAAGATTTCCTTGAGCATGAAGTGCTTGTAGCCGCCCTTTTCGGCTTGCACCGGACTCCAATCGACAGTTTTGGGAGCCCGCTCAACGCGCTCACCGGACAGCGTTTCGATGCGCGCGCCATCGGCCAATAGCTCAGCTATTTCGCCATCCTCCAGGAAGAGCATCTTGCGCGTGTGATTCAAGAGCGCAGGAATGTCGCTGCCACACAGTGTTTCGCCTTGGCCGAGGCCAATCACCAGGGGCGAGGCGTGCTTGGCGACGATGATCCGATCGGGCTCAAGATTCGAAACGACCGCGAGTGCATAGGCGCCGCGCAATTGTTTGAGCGCGACACGCACGGCGTTCATCAAGTCCGGAGTCTGCGAAAGGGCGCGATCGATGAGGTGCGCCACGATCTCAGTATCCGTGTCACTCTGAAAGCGAACACCATCGGCTTCCAAGGCGCGCTTGAGCTCCAGGTGATTCTCAATGATGCCATTGTGCACCACCGCCACATTCCCGGCCTGATGCGGGTGCGCGTTGGGCTCGCTCGGCTTTCCATGGGTGGCCCAGCGGGTGTGCCCAATCCCGGTATGGCCTTGGAGCGGCTGGCTGACGAGCGCGCGATCGAGATTGTTGAGCTTGCCGACGGCCCGCACGATGCGGATCTGCGAGCCATCGTGCACCGCAAGGCCCGCGGAATCGTAACCGCGATACTCAAGCTTCCTTAGCCCATCGAGCAGAATCGAAGCGCACTCTGAAGAACCCACATAGCCGACGATTCCGCACATAATTTTACTCGCACGCGCGCCTAGGACGCGATCAATTCACCCTTACCAACCACCACCACGCCATTGTCAGAAATGGTGAAACCCCGCGCTCGATCTTGCCCAGCATCCACGCCGATCTTCGCACCTGCTGGGACCTGAACGTTCTTGTCGATGATGGCATTCCTGATCACCGCGCCTCTTCCCACATCCACGCCGCTCAAGAGCACGGACCCTTCCACACTCGAGTGCGAGTGCACGTAAACGCCTGGGGAGAGCACGCTGCGCTTGACGGAGCCACCTGACACAATGACCCCGGCGCTCACCAAAGAATCGATAGCAGAGCCCCGGCGCCCTTCATCATCGAACACAAATTTCGCGGGAGGCACGGCGTTGAGCGACGAATGGATCGGCCAATCTGCGTTGTACAGATTGAAGACCGGATGCACGCTGATCAGATCCATGTGGGCGTCGTAATAGCTATCGAGCGTGCCGACGTCGCGCCAATAGCCTCGGTCGCGCTCGGTGGCGCCCGGCACTCGGTTCTCGGCAAAATCGTAGACCGCGGCATTATTCTGCTCCACCAGCGACGTGATGATGTTGCCGCCCATATCATGCGGGCTATTTTCATCTTTGGAATCTGCTTCCAGCGCCTCCCAAAGCACCTTGGTTGAAAACACGTAGTTGCCCATGGAGGCAAAAACTTGGTTCGGGTTGTCGAGCAGCCCGGCGGCTTCTTGAGGCTTTTCCCGAAAGCGAGCGATGCGGTTGTTGGCACCTGGCTCAATCACTCCAAAACGAAACGCCTCATCGCGCGGCACGCGGATCCCCGCGACGGTAACCCCAGCGCCCGACTGAATGTGCGCATCCACCAACTGTGAAGCGTCCATGCGGTAAATGTGATCGGCGGAGAACACGCAAATGTAGTCCGGGGATTCATCGTGAATCAGATTCAAATTCTGGAAGATGGCATCCGCCGAGCCTTCGAACCAACGCTTGCCGTGCCGCATCTGAGCCGGCACCGTCATCACGTAGTTGTTAAACAGTGGCGACATGCGCCACATCTGGGCGATGTGCCGATCGAGGCTGTGGCTCTTATACTGGGTGAGCACGGCGATTCGGAGGAAACCTGCGTTGGCGAGGTTGCTCAGTGCAAAATCGATCAAGCGATAATTGGCGCCGAAAGGCACGCCGGGCTTGGCGCGATCCCGTGTGAGCGGCCAGAGCCGCTTGCCTTCTCCTCCAGCTAGAACAATCCCGAGTACGTGCGGACGCTTACGCATGACGCGGCTATGGTGCCGACCGCGCTCGCGGCACGCAAGCTTCAGGGGCAGAAGTTTTTGGGCGGGGCGGCGCTGGGGCGGTGCGGGGGCGAGGCGGATGCAGCTGTGCTGGATCTAGGCGGCTGGGAGCGGTTTCGGGCCTCAGGAATTCAGGGCTTCTGAGCCGCCGATGATTTCCATGAGCTCGGTCGTGATGGCTGCTTGCCGAGCTCGATTGTACTTGAGCGTGAGGCGCGCGATCATGTCTGAAGCGTTCTTGGTGGCTGAATCCATCGCCGTCATCCGAGCGCCGAGCTCCGAGGCCATGGACTCAAGAAGAGCGCGATAGAGGGTGACCTCCACGTACATGGGGACCAGCCGCTCCAAGAGGGCGTTCTGATTGGGCTCGAACATAAAATTGAGTGTCGGGCCGTCGGACGGCTCGCTCACGCTTTGGGAGGCTTCTGAGCGTGGCAGCGGGAACAGAGCCTCCGTCGTAACGCGTTGGGTCATCGCGCTCTTGAATTCGTTGTACACCAAATAGACTGCATCGACGTCGCCGGTCACGAAGGGGCGAAGCACCGTGGGCGCAATCCGCCGCGCTTGCTCAAGGCTCAGGTTGTCCCAAATCTTGTCGAAAGCGTGCAAAATGGGCGCACCCCGGCGCGTGAGGTACTCTCGACCTTTGCGCCCGACCACTGCGAACTGCACCCGGGTGCCCTTGGCCTCGTGCTCGTGCCACAGGCGTTCGGCGTGGCGCAAGATGCTGGAGTTGAATGCCCCGCATAGGCCGCGGTCGCTCGTGATGACGACGAATAGTAAGCTCTTCTCAGGGCGGCGTGCCAGAAGAGGATGAGCCACTTCTGTGCCTTCGGAATCGGCGCCTTCTTGATTGGCCGTCACCTCGGCCAAGACGTTACCTGTGGCGACGGCGTACGGCCGCAGCGCTGAAATGCGCAGCTGCGCTCGATTCAAACGGGCACCCGCGACCATTTTCATGGCACGCGTGATTTTCTGCGTCGATTTGACGCTGGCAATGCGCCGGCGGATGTCCTTGAGATTTGCCACGCTTACTTGTTCCGGCTTGCGACGAAGTTTTCGGTGAACGTCTTCAAGGCTGAGTCGAGCTCTTTCTTGATGGACTCCGTGATCTCGCGCTTCTCCGCGATTCCGGGGAGCACGCTCGGGTGCTTCTCCTCAAGATACAGATACAGCTCTTCTTCGAAAGATTTCAGCGAATCAATCGGCAGCTTGTCTGTGAAGCCTTGGGTACCTGCGTAGACCAATACCACCTGCTTTTCGATGGCAAGCGGCTGATATTGACCTTGCTTGAGCAATTCGGTGAGGCGTTGCCCACGCTCCAGCTGCGCGCGGGTGGCGGCGTCGAGGTCACTCGCGAACTGGGCAAACGCAGCTTTCTCACGATACTGCGCCAGATCCAAACGCAGTGTCCCCGAGATCTTCTTCATGGCTTTGATCTGTGCGTTGCCGCCCACGCGACTCACCGAAATGCCCACGTTGATGGCCGGCCGCACGCCTGAGTAGAAGAGGTCGCTTTCCAAGAAGATCTGACCATCCGTGATCGAGATCACGTTGGTGGGAATATAGGCTGAGACGTCCCCAGCCTGCGTTTCAACGATCGGCAAGGCCGTGAGCGAACCGCCAGAATGGGGATCCATCGCCACTTCGAATTTCTCAGCGTCAGGCCGGGCTTTGAGTGCCTTTTCAGCAGCCTCTTTGCCTTCTCCACCCACATGCGCTTGGCCATCGGCGCCGATGAAGTCCGGATCGCCTGCTCTGACGCTCGTGCCTTTCGGAATCACAAACCAACGCTCCGCCATCTTGGCGGCGCGCTCGAGCAAGCGCGAGTGGATGTAAAACACGTCACCGGGATAGGCTTCGCGACCCGGTGGGCGACGCAGGAGCAGTGACAATTGGCGGTAAGCCACGGCTTGCTTTGAGAGATCGTCGTAGATGCACAACGCATGGCGGCCACTGTCTCGGAAGTGCTCGCCGATGGTGACGCCCGTGTACGGCGCCAGGAACTGCAAAGGTGCTGTTTCCGTCGCCGTTGCCACGACGATGGCGGTGTACTCCATGGCGCCTGCAGCACGCAGCTTGTCGACCAGCTGCGCTACCGTGGAAGCTTTCTGTCCGATGGCTACGTAGACGCAATAAACACCCTTACCTTTTTGATTGAGGATGGTGTCAATCGCGATCGCCGTTTTGCCCGTCTGACGGTCACCAATGATGAGCTCGCGTTGCCCACGCCCAATCGGAATCATGGCGTCGATAGCTTTGATGCCTGTCTGCATCGGCTCTTTGACGGATTGACGCGCAATAATGCCCGGCGCTTTCACTTCGATGCGGCGGCGTTCTTTGGTCTCAATCGGCCCCTTGCCGTCGATCGGCTGACCCAGTGCGTTGACCACGCGGCCCAGAATGGCATCCCCGATCGGGATGTCAGCGATGCGCCCGGTGCGTTTCACCGAATCGCCTTCGCGGATTTCGCGCGACTCGCCGAGCACGGCGACACCGACGTTGTCTTGCTCGAGATTCAGCACCAGGCCGTAGAGCCCACCGGCAAACTCCACCAACTCTCCGGCCATGGCTGCGTTGAGGCCGTGCACGCGCGCGATACCGTCGCCACTCGTGAGAACGGTGCCCGTCTCCGTGACCAGCGAGGCTTGGTCAAAGTTCTGGATTTGTTTTTTAATGATCGATGAGATTTCGTCGGCGCTGAGCTGCATGATGAGTATTCCAGGTGGTTAGAGGCGTGGCTTTAGGACGCCTGAAGTAGTTTTTGCTGAAGATCAGCGAGGCGGCCTTTCAGGCTGCCATCTAGGGTGTTGTCGCCGATGCGCGTGACGAGCCCGGCGATCAGGCTCGGATCAACTTCTTGTTGGACAATGACTTTCTTGCCGGTAGCTGTTTCAAGACTCCGGGTAAGTTGAGCCAGAAAATCTGGGGTGAGGGGCGCAGCGCTCGTGACCGAAGCGCGCACGACTCCCGCCTGTCTGTCGACGAGCTCCTCCAACCTTGTAGCGATGTCGCTCAACGCATCGAGGCGGTGGCGGGCCGCTACGACGCGAACTGAGTTGAGCGCTAAGTCGGTGAGGCCAAGTCGGCTTGATAGATCGCGAAGCACCGCCTCGCGCTGCTCCACTGAAATGAGCGGATTTTTGAGGGCCGCACGCAGGCTTTCGCTCGCCTGATAAGTGTCGGAGAAACTGCGAAAATCGCGGCTGATTCGCGGTAAATCGCCGCTTTCGTTGCCCAACTCGAAAATGGCCTGTGCGTAACGTTCGGCAATGGCAGAAAGACTCATGCGTCGCCTCCTTTCGAGAAGACACGGGGTCCGGTGGTGAGAAGGTTCAAGTAAGCTTGGCCCAGGCGTTGGTGGTCAGCAGGCGTGATTTGCGTTTCCAAGGTGGCGAGCGCGGACTTGAAGGCTGCACCCACCACTTCGTTGTGCAAACGCTCCCGAGCTGCCTTGATCTCCTGGTCAATGAGCAGCCGAGCTTCGCGCTCCATCCGCCCCTGGCGTTCACGGGCTTCTGCGAGGATGCGTTCGCGCTCGGCTTCGCCCATTTCGCGCATTTCTCGGCGTACGCGTTCGATCTGTTCGTCAATCTGCTGGAGCTTGCTTTCGTAGCCTTCAAGCGCAGCCTGGGCCTCGGCTTTCATCTTGCTCGCATCTTCGATGCCTTTGACGATGCGTGCACGCCGCTCTTTCAGGCCGCTCTGAACCGCCCCCTTGCCGAAGCGGTACATCAAGAAGAACACCACTGCCGTATTGAGCAGCTGGGCGCCGTAGGGAACCGGCATGCCGGGCGTGCGCCACAGCAGGTCGGGCTCGACATCCGCCTTCTCTCCGAGGAAGCCGTAGAACCAGTTCACGTCTTCGAAAGATGGGTCGTGCGCGCCTGAACCGTGCGCGCCTGAACCGTGCTCGGCATGATCCGTATGCTCAGCGGCAGCCTCTTCGGCGTGGGCAGGAACGACTTCGAATAACCAGAGCCCGCAGACGAGGCCGGCGAGAAGCAGGAAGCGTTGGAGGCGCATCAGCCGATCTCCCGCCCGAGAACTTGAGTCGCGGCTTGCCGACTGATCTGCTCCGTTTGCCGCCCGAGATCGAACTTTATTCGTTCCACTTCTTTTCGCACCTGCGCGCGGCCCTCCTCGACCAGCTTGGCCGTGCTCGCGCGGGCCTCTTCTAGAATTTGTGCCTCAAGCTTGCCCGTTTCAGTGCGAAGGCGTTCTCGCTCTTCTGCGGCCACCTGATTCACACGCACGAGCTCCGACTCATAGCGGCGCAGCAGCTGGCCCGCCCGCTCTTGCAGCTCTCGGGCCTCAGCGCGTGCTCCTTCAGTCTTTTCTTCGCGGAGAGCAAAGACCTTGAGCACTGGCCGAAGGAGCAGCGGCTCCAACACCAGAAGCAAGAAGGTGAACATCACCATGAAGAAGATGACCGTCCGGTCAAAATCTATGGTGACCCCGCCGGCTCCGATCACGTGCCCCACGAAGCCAACTCCCAAGCTGCTTAGATCAACGCTCATCAGGCACATTTCCTTGATTCTTCTTTTGCTGTCTCATTCGCCGCCAGGGAAGGCAAGGCGCAGCGGAGCGCCTCCTACCACCCTGGCTTTCCCTGGTCTAGCGGCTCCACGCCCCGAATTCGGTTCCAGCCAAAGGGGAAAGAGGCGCCGCCGCCAGCTCAGCCAGAATACCGCGATACGCTCGCCCATTGACCGGGTCGGTTGCCTCGGGCGCGACCTCCAACAGGGGTTGAAGTGCAAACACGCGCTCAGCCAAAGCAGGGTGCGGCAACGTCAACGCGGGTTCTGACAGCACGAGGCCAGGCGACCAGAGCAGATCCAGGTCGATCAGGCGGGGGCCCCAACGCTCGTTCCGGATGCGCCCGAGTGCCTGCTCGACCTCCAGCAGGGCGTGAAGGAGCTGAACCGGTGGCAACGCAGACCTCATTCTGATGGCGGCGTTCAGGAAATCAGGCTGGGGTGGGCCCACAGCTGCTGTCTCGAACAAGCTCGACAGTCGAAGCACCTCACCGAACGGCACTAAGCGAGCAACAGCGAGCTTTAGATTTTCCTGCCGGTTCCCCAGGTTGGCGCCGAGTCCGACTACGAAATCACGGGAGAGCATAGGGTAAGGCCGGAGCTTAGGCTAAGCTCGGGTTGAGTGAGCATGCTGCACTTTACCGCGGGAGAGCTAGTGGTGATTGGCTTCATGCTGTTTGCTGTTTTTTCCGTGCCGCTTTGGCTTCGTGCGGGAGCGGCCTTCGGACGATACTTTGGCCGTAAATGAGATGTCCGAAGCCTCCGCATCAGACTTGACCAGCAGCATCGGCGGTGACGCGCCTATCTTCGTCAGCGATGCATCTGCTGAGGCCGAGCGCTTGACCGAGGCGTTGAGGCAGCGAGGTTATTTGGTCGTCGACGTGCCACTGGGCCTTTTATTGGGGCGGCTGGCTGCGCAACGGCCGGCTCTCATCCTTTGCGACGCGGATGCTGCGGGCGCGCTCGACACCATCGCTCGGCTCCGGGAAGTGCGGGGTGGTGAGAGTATCGAAGTGATCTTCTTCGGTGAATCAGGGCGTGCGCTGAGCGATCAGGCGGATGCTTTATTTCATGAAGCCAGCGGAGCCTTTATTCGCCCCGTGGATGTCCTTTCCCTGTTGCGTAAGGTTGAGGCGCTGGTTGGGCCGCCTGCGGTGCGCGCCGCAACTTCACCGAATCCATCCCAATCACGTTCACCCGTTCTGCTGGCCTCGACTCGCAAGCCCTATCGCTTCGAAGGCGGCGCCGATCCGGCTGACCCGAGCGGCTCCCCGATTTCCACAGCACCGAAGCTCACTCCGGTGGAAGCCCTGCCGCTCGCCGGCGTCGGGCGGGATCCAGAAGATCCGCTCGCCTTTATTCCAGAGTCCGAGATGAGTGCGCAGTTGGTTGAGTTGCTCTCCGAAGCCGAGGCTCGCCTGGGCGGTTTGCCTCCAGCCGTCGTGACGCGAACGCGTCGCCTGCAGCCGGAAGCAGAGGTTGAAGCCGTATTGCCGATGGAAATCCTGTCTGGCCTCGATGAGGGCTTAGATTTTGAAGACGACACTGGATTCCCCAATCCGATCACGGCCGGTCCTCCCCACAAGTCGCTCGAAGCCAGAAGTGAAATGCCCTCTGACGCCGGGTCGCACGGGTCCGCGCCCGATGCCGAAGGGTCGAATGCGAGTCCGTTGGAGAGTGCGATTCCGTCCGAAGCCCCCGGTCTTGGAGAGCCGCGACCCGATCCTCGCCGAGCCGCAACAACGCCTCCCCCCCAGCGCCCCTCGGATCTCGTTTTGCATGAAAGTCTGAAGTCTGCTTCAGAGATCCCACGGAGTGAAGGACGCACCGCGATCGAACACGCTGGCAGCCCGCAAAGCTCCACGGGCGGCTGGGAAAGCGTTAACCTAAGAACGGGGCCGCATCCTGATTCAGTGCCGGAGGCTCAAGCTCCCGCGGGAAATTCCGAGAATCCGCATGAGCCAAGCTCCACCACTCCTCCCCGCCGGCAGAGCGCTACGGCTACAGGCATGCCCTCCAAATGGCCTGTGGACTTCGCGCCTTCCCGGGTCACTGACATGCCGGATACGCCGAGGCAGGTTGTTCGCACGAGCGATAGTCGTTTGCTCCACGGCCGTGCTCTTCCCGAAGCTCCGGATTCTGAGCTCATTCAGGGCGATCTGATTGGCACCTTAGGTAGGCTGATAAGGACGCGTTACACGGGTGCTTTGGCGCTCGATCCAGGCTCGGGCCTGCGCCGAATCGTGCTTCGCGAAGGGGACTTCGTGATGGTGTCTTCATCGGCGCCATCGGAATCGTTGGTCGCTTTTCTTGTTCAGCGCGGTTCGCTTTCGGCAGAGGCAGCACTCCAGATCGGTCACCGTCTTCCGCACTTCGGGCGGCACGCGGGAGCGGCGTTGATCGCGCATGGCCACCTGCGGCAGGATGAACTTTGGAGCGTGCTTCGTTCCCATGCAGAGTGGCTCCTGATTGAGCTGATCGGCGCGGATCGGGGCGCGATGACACTCGAAGCGACCGTCGCAGAAAGGTTGCGCGAGGAGCCGGCGGTGTTTGGCGGAGCCACCGGCGCCGAGGTGCTTGTGGAGCTGGTGCGTCGTTCCGTTGATCCGAAGCTTGCCGTCTCCAAGCTGGGTGGGCCGAATGCGTTGCTCGCACAGGGCCCAGCGTGGCATTTGCTGAGCGAGTGCGCGCTGGATGAGCCCTTGCTTCGGGACGTGCGCCGGGTGGCTGGAGAACATCTGGGGGAGCTCGTGGCGCGCGTCGGGGTCGATCTTGCTTCCACGCTTTATGCACTCTCGGCGCTTGGCATCGTGTCATCCGGCGATGCTCGCAGTTCATTCAAGGCTGAGAGAGCTTTCAAGAAGGCTCCGAGTGTTAGCCCCGGCGCCGAAGACAGCTTGGATGCTGAAGTGCTACGCGGCCGAATTCTCTCGCGCCTGGCGCTCGTGGAACAGGGCGATTACTTCTCCGTACTCGGTGTGAGCCGGAACGCAACCACGTACGATATTCAGAAAGCATACCTTGAGTTGCGGAAACAATTTGAGCCCGCGCTCGTGCTCACGCCCAAGACGTTGGATCTCCGACATCAGGTGGACACCATCCTTGAAGTTCTAGAAGAAGCGCATGAGATTCTGAGTGATACCGTTCGCCGCGAGCGGTATCGGCGCGCGTTGGATGCTTCACCGAGATAGCGTTTGGAGCTGCTTGACGCGGGTCCTGTAGAGAACCCCTGCTAGGTAACGCTGGCTTGAGCAGGCCGCGTTACCTAGCTTCCATTTGGAGCTACCGGGGACTCAGAGGGTGATGTTCTCTTTGCCTGAGAAAAGCTCCTTCACCTGGGCCTCCGTCAGTGCATTGCCATAGATGCGAACGTCGTCGACCGTGCCGACGAATTTATCGCCATCTTTGGCGCCGATCGAGAATCCTGCAGAGCTATTGCAGGGCGATGATCCGCGCGTTTGAGCGGGGCCTGCCACGCCGTCCACGTAGATCGTGTTGGTGCGCGCGGTACCATTTTGCACAATGGCAATGTGCTGCCAGGCACCCACCTTGGGCGCGGAGCCGCGCACGGAAATACCCATGGTGAGGACAGTGTCCTGGCCGTTAGCTTCGAAAGACCAAAGTCCGTCCGGAGCGATCGCTATGCCGCAGAAGCCGTCGTTACCTCCTGCATTGTTTGAGATAACGGAACCCCACTCCGGGGCGGCGGGCAGCGTCATCACGTTGGCCCAAAGGGTAATCGTGTAGTCGCTGGAGTCGGCCACCCAAGTTAACGCCTCAGCACGGGCGATGTCCACCGTGGAGGTTCCGTCAAACTTCAGCGCTGCATTGGAGAAGGCTTTGATTGCCGGAGGCACAGTGCTGACCACCATAGGCTTTACGGCCCCGTAGGTGACCATATTCATGTTTGCGGAAGAATCGGCAACTGCCCCATTGGTGCTCGCTTCGTCGAGCTTGAGCCAGAGCAGGAGGCCCGTCGTATTGCCGCCCATCATGCTGCCAGCACCGCCGGCGGTGCCAGGGTCCGATGATTTGGGAGATGAGCAGCCCACGGCCGCGAGTGCGATCAGGCCGAGGACAACTTTGGGCAGGGACGTACGGAAAGATCGTGTTGAGGATATCATTTTTGCTCCTTAAAAATTCAAAGCTTATGGAGAATCACCGACCACTTCGGCGAACGGTGACCAGGAAAGTGCCTCTTATAGCGACAAAGTCAATCCCAAGATATCCCGTTCAAGGCCGCCCCCGCTCGGGTCCGCTCTGATCCGTGAAACTTGGTCAATTTCGGGGGTGTTTTTTGGTGAAAACTCCAGGAATTGGCGCATTCGGGTACACAGCGGGAGAGCCCCGCCGCCGCGGAGCCGACGTGGGAGGCGCGCCGGCGCTTCGGCGGGCTCAGGTTCCGTAGTGCTCGCGGCGCTGGGGGCCGGTTGAATCAAGTCAGGAGAAACTTGGCGCCGACTCAAGCAGATGGGGTCGCCGCATTTCCATACTTGGAGCGTTGTTACAGTGCAGGTTCAGATTAACTATACCTCCAGGATTTTTCTCATCAGGTGGCGCCGTGCAGCGGCGAGATTGCACGTAAAGTCCAGTCGCAACACCTTCCGTTCTCAGCGAAATCGCGCTATCAAGTCCAGCATGCGCCTGAGAACACTTGTTTGTGCGTTTGCGATTCTGGCGGCGACCACCAACGCTGCTGCTCACATCCAGCTCGTCACACCCACGCCGCGTGTCCCGAATTTTGATGAGCTCAAGATGGCACCCTGTGGCGGGGCTGTCTGGGGAGCCAATGGTTCAACAACGGTCGCGCCAGGGCAGACGATCACTCTCAAGTTTTACGAAACCATCTCGCATCCAGGTGTTTTCCGAGTGGCCATGGATATGGATGGCGATAACGACTTCACGCCCATCGTTTCAGCTCAAGTGTTCGACGATTACAAGAAGTACTTCCAGAATCAGCTCCAGGCCAACCAGTTGCCAGCAGAGGTCGTTGCACCTGTCACAGAGGGGAACATGCTCGTGCTGCGTAACTATTACGGTCTGCACGACTCAAACGAGTGCCCGAGTAACATGACGGAGCAGGTCAATGGTTCTCCAGCGTGCGTCTGGAGCATCGACGTGACGGTTCCCAACCAAACTTGTGACCGCTGCACTCTTCAATTAATTCAATTGATGGCCGAGAGCAGCCGCACTCTCGATAGCGGTTTCTACTACCATTGCGCGGACATTCAGATCAGTGGTCAGCCGGCTAACAACACCGGCGGATCGGGTGCAGGTGGCGGGGCCAGCGCGGGTGGTTCAACCGGAAGCGGTGGAGCTTCAGCGAATTCTGGCGGAGCGCCTGCTGCGGTTGGGTCTGGCGGCGTGTCGAATAGCACGGGGGGTACGAAGGGCGCTGGGGGAAGTTCTGCGACGCAGGGCGCTGGCGGGGGCAGCGTGAGCGCAAGCGGAGGCACCTCCACAATCACGGGAACGCCCAAACCAGGCACATCCAGTGAATCTTCGGGCTGCACTATCCAGCCGACGAAATACCGGGCGTCTTGGCTGTCCATCTTGGCCGCGTTTGGTATGTTTGGCTTGCTGCGTCGGCGGAGCAACCGAGTTTAGATGCCTCGCCCTTGCCGCACCGCGGCCCCGGCCCTACCGTTCCGCTCCAACTATAAGGAGCGATCATCATGGGTCTTCATATCGGCAGCATTGCACCGGACTTTGAGCAGGATTCGAGCACCGGCAAAATCAGGTTTCACGAATGGCTGGGCAGCAGCTGGGGCATTCTGTTTTCGCATCCTAAGGATTTTACGCCGGTCTGCACCACGGAGCTCGGTCGTGCCGCTAACCTGAAGCCGGAATTCGATAAGCGGAATATCAAGATGATCGCCGTCAGCGTGGATGACGCGGCGTCCCATCAGCGTTGGATCCCGGATATCGAGGAAACGCAAAACGCGCACATGAATTTCCCGATCCTCGCCGATGCGGATCGTAAGGTGGCGACGCTTTACGATATGATTCACCCCGAGGCGAGCGATACCTTGACGGTGCGCTCCGTGTTCATCATTGATGCAAATAAGAAGATCCGTGCGATCATCACCTATCCCGCCAGCACGGGCCGCAATTTTACCGAAATCTTGCGCGTGATCGACTCACTCCAGCTGACCGACAGCCACAAGGTCGCGACGCCCGTGGATTGGAAAGATGGAGATGATGTGGTGATTGTGCCGGCGCTCCAGGATGCGGCGGAAATTGCGCAGCGCTTCCCCAAGGGCCACAAGGTGCTTCGCCCATATCTCCGGATGACACCTCAGCCTAACAAGTAAGGCTGAAGCGCGTTATTCGGCGGCAGCGGCGGCGACAGTGTCGAAGCCAATGCCGTTCTCTTCGGCCTGAAGTAGGATCGCATCGCCGGGCGCCAACGCTTGCTTGAGGAGTTCCTCGGCAAGCGGCGCCTCGATGTGACGCGCAATCGCACGTTTGAGCGGGCGTGCTCCCAACAGCGGATCGTAGCCGCCCAGATCGAGCAGCTTTTGAACCACATCGGTGCCAAATTCGAGCGTGATTTGGTGGCGCATTCGAAGATCGAGAGCGAGCTTGGTGAGCAAGCGTGTCGCGATTTCGCTCACGCGTTCCCGGCTCAACGGGCGGAAGGCCAACACTTCGTCGATACGGTTGTAAAGTTCGGGGAGCAACACATCACGGGCTGCTTGAAGCATGCGCGCCTCGTAGCCGTCGTTCTGATCGGCATCGTGCGTGCCGAATCCAACACGGCGTGGACCTTGGGCCGTTTCACGGGAGCCAATATTGCTCGTGAGCATTAGCACGACGTTGGTGAAATCAACCGTGCGACCGCGGCCATCGGTGAGCCGACCTTCATCGAAGACGGCCAGGAAAGTCGTGAGCACATCGGGGTGCGCTTTTTCGATTTCATCCAGCAGCACGACTTGGTACGGGCGTTTGCGCACGGCTTCTGTCAGTTGGCCGCCGGCATCGTGGCCGATGTAGCCGGGAGGCGAGCCGATCAAGCGAGCCACACTGTGTGCTTCTCCATACTCGGACAGATCGATGCGCGTCATCGCGCTGTCCGACTGAAACAGCACCTCAGCGACGGCCTTGGCCGTTTCCGTTTTGCCGACGCCAGTGGGGCCTAAGAGCAGGAAGGTTCCGATTGGGCGGCGTGAACTGAGGCCTGCGGCATTGCGGCGTAAAATTCGGGAAATACGGTTGAGTTCGTGGCTGTGCCCGACGACGCGCTCGGCGAGCAATTGCTCCAGATTCAACATTCTTTCGTGGTCGCTCTGCAGCAAGCGTTCGATCGGAACCTCGCTCTGTTCGGAGACGACTTCAGCAACTTGCTCGGGCAGGACTTCGCTGAGCGAACGACGTTTGGTGCGGGCCCCAGCAAGATCGAGGATCGCAAGCGCTTTTTCTGGCAAGGCACGCCCTGGCAGGTAACGCACCGACCACGCAACGCTCAACGCTAAGGCTTCGTCCGAATAGCTCACGTGGTGATGCTCGGCGAGGCTCGAAGCCACTGAACGCAAGATCAAAAAGGCATCTTCTCGACAGGGTTCTTCGACCTCCACCAACGAGAAATGGCGGCAGAGTGCGCGATCTGTTTCAACGAAGCGACGAAAATCTTCGAGCGGTGAAGTTCCGATGCAGGGCATTCCTTGAGCCAGAAGCAGCTTCAGCTCCGCGTAAGCTTCGTCTGCCGTGTCGCCAGAAAAAAGCCGCGGAAGCTCGTCGAAGAAGAGCACGACGCGCCGCCCAGATTTTTCGACTTCTTTGCGGAGCGTCGCCAAGCGCCCGGCTAGCACGCCGCGTTGTTGGCAGCCTTGGAGCAGCTCTGCGAGTGACACCTCCACAATCAGCCGTGCATCGTGGGGATGGGAAGCGGAACTCTGCGCGGTTCTATGGGCCAAGCCGCGGACCAGAGCAGACTTTCCGATACCTGCGCTGCCGACCAAGCACGGGCTACAAACATTGCGTTTCGCCAGAATATCGAGCAGCTGGTCGATCTCTGCCTCGCGGCCCACGAATTCTTCAAGCTGGCCTTGCGCTGCCAGCAGGGTGAGATTCTTCCCGTAGTTATTGAGGGCGGGGAATTCTGATTTCTTGAGGGTGAATCGTTCAAGATCGAGCGGAACGACGGCGGAAAGCAATGGGGCCTGTTTCTGGTCTATCGCACCTGCCTGAGACGCCTGCGTTTCCGCTGGGATCTGAGCCTTTTGCACTTTCGCTAGCCTGCTGCGGGTGGGCACCAGGGATACAACCTCTGCGGGAACTTTCGAACGTTGGCGCGACGCAAGCGGCTTCGGCACGATGGGCACGGCGATCGCCGTTGACCTGGAACTGGCGGGTCGCACGGGGGCTGTTCGCGTCGGTGCTTCAGTGCGCTTGGGCTCCTCAGCCTTTGAATGCTGCCGAAGGAGTGGGGCGGACTCAGCGGCGCGTGACGTGGGCTCAACTGCGCGCGACGTGGGGCGTTGGCGTAAGCCCATGCCGAGTTGGAGGGCGCTGGTGCGCAGCTTGAGGGGATCGACTTTGAGCGCGGTGAGCGTCCGGCGCGCGCAGGAACTCGTTTCACCCAAGAAACTGATCAGGAGATGAAGCCCGCCGGTGTGGGACGCGTCCATGCTGATGGCCGTGTGCCTGGCACTCTCTGTGGCGCTGCGGATGAGATGCGTGTCTTCATCGCGACCCGAGATCGCTGCAAGTATTCGGGCGGAGTCAATTCGACGCTCAGCGAGTAAGTCGCGGCCCACTCCGGGGTGCAGGCTGATGGCGGCGAGCCAATGCACGCTCGTCACCGGCTCAACACGTTGCTTGGCCAATTGCTGAGCCAGCCTTCGCAGGGTGGCAAGTTCGGGTTCGATACGCCCCAGCGACATGGACGTCGATCTGCCCTGAATGAGCGAATACGGCCAACTTCTTCGCAGTGAATGAAGAATTTGGGGGAACTTACAGGAGCGGCGCTTCTGCTTTCTTAGGGACTTAACGATGTTGCATCAAAAACGAGCGCGCCTGTCTTGGTGGAAAATACTCGAAGCGCGTTTTCACCGCCTAAGGCAAAGAGCGGTTCGAAACGTGAAAGCGCCAGCTGCTTATCGCGGAGCGCCCGACCCACCCAATCTGGACCCGTTCCGTCGAGCAAAAGACCCGCGTCGACACGGAAGCGAACTTTCCCAGAAAGCTCCCGGCTCACCACATCGAAGCGCCGCGGCGAGGTTCCGGGGGCTGTCAGTTCGAGGGTGAGAAGCTGTTTTTTGTCGGCTTCAATATCGAGCGGTGCGCCCTCGGTGCGGACGGCTTCAAGCACGGTTGTGCGCGTTTGGCCAAGTTGCACCAGCTGAAGCTCCGCATCGTCCCAAAGCACCCAGGCTTGCCGAATCGCAGTGCCGGCCACCAGGCGCAGGATCCGGTGCTCGCGGCTTCGGAGGGAATAGGCACGCGAGCTGCCGCCCGCCGTACCGAGCACGATGCGATTCTCAGTGCCGACAACGAAAGCCCCATCCCTGAGAGTTGAGAATGCCGAGCTGTGGGTCGAGGCAGTACTCGGATCGGTGCTGGGGTTGCCGTTGGAGCTGCCGAGCGGGATCGTCTGCAGGATGGGCAGGTGGAGCGGATCGGCCTTTTCCAGGGTGTATTTGTAGAGGGTGGGGGAGGAGCGGTGGAACACGTACAACGCCTCGTAATCCAACGGATCCGGTATGAGTTGAGAATCAGGGAAGAATGTCGGGCGAGCGTAACGCTGGAAGCTGACAGCGCGCGGTTCGAGTCTGATGAGATGTTGGCCATCCATGGCAAGCAGTCCACCATCGGCGGCAGAGATAACCTGTGAGTAACCAGAGGCCGGTGTGCGCAGTTGCAAGTGGAAAGTCTTCGTGTCGAAAACCTGAAGCTCCGTCGCCGTTAAGCGGGCAATCCTACCTCGTCCAAATGCCAGCTTTCCGCCCGGAGCCGCGCGCGCTGCAAGCTCCAGATGCGCCACCCTCCAAGCGGACAGGAGAGCCTCCCCCTCCTCCAGCTTGGAGGGCGCACCGCCTGCATTCTCTTGCACCAACTGCGATCTGGGCGGCGGACGCGCGGGTGGTGGGGCTACAGCGCCCGGGGGGTCCGGAAGCTCCGGAGCAGATTCATCGCAGGCACTGGCCGCTATCCCAGCAAGGCCTAGCAAAAGCGCAGCCAGCGGGCTCTGAAGGTTCCTCACGGTTGGGGATGATGGAGTGCTTGGAGGTACGCTTCAAGCTTTTCAGTTGGAGCGGCGAGCGGGGCGAGCTACGAACCTTGCATGTGGACCAGGCTTGGGTGCGGCGTATTTCTTGGCTTGAGCGCGCTGCTACTCGGCTGCGAGCGTTTTCAGCTGGTGAGTGACTGCAATCGCTTAGCTCAAGTTGTCAACCCAGCGGTTGCCGAAATCGCCGGCGTGCGAAAAGAGCAGCCGAAGAGCACGGACCCGGCAGTCTACGACAAGCTCTCAGCTCGCTACGAATCCTTGGCCAAGGTACTCATGGCTACCTCTTTTGCGGACAAGCGCACCGCGGACGATGCCAAGGTTTATGCGCAAAGTTTTTCTCAGGCCGCTTCATTGAGCAAGGAGTTCGCGCGTGCGCTGCCGCGCGGGGACAGCGCCGCCCTTGAGCGATTGAGCGGGGCTCTCAAGCTGACGACCGCCATGGAAGGTCGTCAGGTTGCTAAGTTGAAAGCCCGTTGCATCGCGCATTGACCTTAGCGTTGCTGCTTCGTGGCGCGCCCGGGCAGCTCTCGGTCAAAGATGGAAACTGCCCCCGCATGGTACGAAATACGGCGGCTGAGCGGGCCTTTTTCGTCGCCCCCGAGCAACCAGATATCCGTGGCACTCTTGGCGGTGTGTAGCGTGGCAAGACGATACCCCGAACCCGCCCAGCCTAAGAATTCTGAGCGCGCCTCGCGCCCGATCAATATCCCGCATTTCGGCTGCTTGCTGGTCGTGCAGCCACCAAATAACGTCAATTCATCGTTTCCCGCCGGATGCCAGCGCCACAGGTTAACAGGCTCGAATTGTGCGATTTCTTGGAAGGCAGAACGCTCCTTTTCGGACACCGCTTTGAGAAAACGCCGAAGGAGCACGCGGTCGAGCTTGCGTTCCGCAGACAGGCGTGGCGCCCGTTTCACTTCGAGCGAAACCTCGATCGCATTTTTGTCGCCGGCACAGCAGCGAAAGCCCACGTTGCCAGCGACCGTTTCGGGGGAGCGGGCCGTTGAATTGGCGCAGCGCCCCACTAGCTCGCCATCGACGGCATTGCCGCCCCGCGTGGTGATGAGCGCGGTTCGATCACCCCGATTCCAGAGACTGGAAGTCCATTCCCAGGCGCCCCCGTGAAGATCTCTCACCCCGAAATCACTCTTGCAGCCTACAAGTAATCCGCTCGGACGCATCCCAGGCACGAGGCCAGTGCCACATCGATCAGCGCGATATTGGTCGCCGTATTCATACACGTAGTTATTCGGGCCCTTACAGGCTCGCTCCCATTCGAGCTCCGTGCAGAGGCGTTTGCCTTCCGCTCCGCACAGGCCGCCGGCTTGGCTGAAGCTCACATTCGTGAGGGGGATGGCGCCGTCTTCATTGGGGTAGGGCAGGGCGTCGATGTAAAAGGCCTTGAGAATCAACTGCTCTCCTGGCAGCTCTTCATCCACGAGCCTGGGCAGGCGTTCGGGCGGGGTCCCGGCGACGAGTGCTCCCGGTTCGATCCAAATCATGCCTTTACGCGGTACGGGAGCCGCCTTCGGCGGCGCGATCGCCAGGCCCAGGGCGCCCATGCTGCCTTCCGGGCTTTCCTTGGAGGGTGAGCGTCCTGCTTTTCCGCAACCCCAATGCGACACCATCGCGACCACCGCGCCAAGCGCAAATGCCCGCGTTGATTTCACGTTTCAACCCGTTCCTCGCGTTCGCGAAGCCCAAGCTCTTTCATCTTGAGCTGCAGGCCCTTGCGCGAAATCTTGAGCAGCCGCGCGGCATGTGTGACGTTAGCATGGGTTTGCTTCAGAGCTTGCAGGATGAGCTCGCGTTCGAGGCGCGCCGTGGCGGCTTTGACTTGCTCCTTTAAGCCGTCCCCGGAGATTGCCGGATCGGGAGGCGGCTCGTGCTCAATGGAGGTGACGCTGGCGCGCACTTCGCTCGGCAAGTCTGAGACTTCAAGCCTGTTGCCATCGCAAAATAACACCGCGCGTTCGACAATATTTTCAAGCTCACGAATATTGCCCGGCCAATGATAGCCTTTGAGCAACGTCTCGACTTCAGCTGAAGCGGCGAGAATCTGCTTGTTGAGGCGTGTGTTGAATTTCAGAAGGAAGTGTTGAATCAGAAGTGGGATGTCTTCGATGCGTTCACGGAGCGGCGGTAAACGTATCGGAACCACATTCAATCGATAGAAAAGATCCTCACGGAACGCGCCGTGGGCGATCTCCTTTTTGAGATCGCTTTTGGTGGCAGCAATCACCCGCACATCTACCCGAATCGTCTTGATGCCGCCCACTCTTTCAAACTCGCTTTCTTGTAGCGCGCGCAGCAGTTTCACCTGCAGATCGACCGGTATCGCCCCGATTTCGTCCAGAAAAAGCGTCCCTTTGTCCGCCAATTCGAAGCGCCCCGGCTTCGACGCCACAGCACCCGTGAAGGCGCCACGCTCATGGCCAAAGAATTCACTTTCCATCAAGTCTTTCGGGATGGCAGCGCAATTGACTTTAATAAAAGGCTGCGCGGCGCGCGACGAGTGCTCATGCAGGGCACGCGCCACTAGCTCTTTGCCTGTCCCGCTTTCACCCGTAACCAAGACGGTGCTAGGGGAGTCCGCAGCTCGGCGCAGGATGGCATAGAGTTCTGATATAGCTTCGCTCTTGCCGATGATGCCGTAGGGCGCATCTGAGGGTGCTGAAGGCAGACTGACCGAGGCTTCCTGTGCCGAGAGGTCCCGCGTGCGCAGTGCCTTGCGCACGATGCTGCGAACTTCCTCCTGATCAAAGGGTTTCGTCAGATAATCAAAAGCTCCGGTCTTGAGCGCCTCGACGGCATTGTCGACGGTGCCGTGCGCGGTGAGCAGGATGACTGGTAGATTGTTGTCGATCTCGAGCGCACGCCGAAGCAGCTGCATTCCGTCCATCTTCGGCATCCGCAGATCGGTGATCACCAGGTCAATGTGGTGCTCGAGCAGCATCTCCTCGGCTTGCTCTCCGTCGTCGGCGGTGTGGACCTCGTAGCCGTCGCGGCTGAGCTGAGCACTCAAGACCCGGCGCAGGTTGGGCTCGTCGTCGACCACCAGGATCTGCTTCGGTTCACTCAGCATGGCTCAGGTTTCTGCGGCAGTTCACAGCGGAAAGCTAGCAATCCTCTGCGCGGCTTTCGATCAGCCGTTTTTGCTCCGGACCGGTGGCCGAATCTGCTGATTAAGCCCAGCTCCCCCTTATGCTGAGGCTGCCTCTTGGATACGCTGAAACTTCAAATGGTCGGATTCATTCGTGCGCTGTTGCTTGTTTTGTCGTGCCTGAGCCTTGCGCTTGTGGCGAGCCCAGCCTCTGCCCAGCAGGCCGACATGAAGCCGTATCCTGAGTGCACGCGCGCGCCAACGGATGGGGATGTGCAAGCTGCTAAGGGGGCGTTTCAGGCCGGGCAGGCTGCATTCAAAGAAGCCGATTACTCACGCTCGATCTTGTACTGGGAAGACGCCTATCGGCGCGATTGCACGGCGCATCCTCTGCTGCTGAACCTTGCAACGGCCTACGAATTGAGCGGCAATAAAGCTCAGGCGATCGCCGCGTTGCAAACCTATTTGGTGCGACGTTCCGACGCCGCCGATGCCGATCAGATCACGCGCCGCATTGAAGTGCTCAAGCGTCAGCTGGAAGAGAGCCAGCGCGCAGCACAACCGCAGCCGCAAGCCCCGCCGCCAACGCCTGCACCCGCGCCCTCCCAGGCCTCTAGCACCACGTCAGCTGCGCCCGTTGCAGATACAGGCCCAAAACGCCCAATCTGGCCCTTGATCGTTGCCGGCGCAGGTGGTGCCGTCGCGCTGGTGGGTGTCGCCGTTTGGAGTCGTGCGGGGGCCGACGTCAAAGATGTTGAAGGAAAGTGTCCTACTCGAAGGGAATGCTCCGCGCAGAATGCCTCTGATGGAAATGCCGCGCGCAGCCGCCAGACCGTGGGTGGAGTCACAGCGGTAGCCGGCTTAGTGATCGCCGCGGGGGGCGCCGCTTGGTATTTTCTTGCTCCACCGGCCGATGCCAACGTTGCAGGAACGTCCTTCGTGCCGGTCGTGTTTCCTGGATTTGCTGGCGCTACTCTTTCAACTCGATTTTGACATCCTCCGGCGCCGCGGGCTCCGTGCCCCAGGTGCCTGGGCTCTTTGCGTCGGAGTTGTCAGGATAGTCTCGGGTCAGCGCTGAGCTAGTCGGTTTGGTGTCGGATGCAGCCGGAGGAGGCATGTCCTCGGGCCGGGCCTTAAGCGCCGTGAAATCCGGTCGGCGTGGCGGGGGTGTCTCGCTCGATGACCCACCACAGGCAGGAAGTAATGAGCTAAATAAGCTGGTGACTCCGAGAAGGCACAGGACACGGCTGGACGCGTGGGGGCGCATGCGCGATTAGCTAGCACGGTGTGCCCCGCCGTTGAAACGCAAAGCTCCGGGGCAGATTCTGGGTAACGAAGCATGATCGGACTTCTTAGCGGCAAGCTGGTGGCAGATGAACCCTCCGGGCCCCTCCTGATTGATGTTGGGGGTGTCGGGTACGAAGTGCACGCGCCGGTCGGCACAGCCGGGAAGGCTGAGCACGTCGCTGCGGGGATTCGGCTGTATATCCACACCCACGTGCGTGAAGACACATTTCAGTTGTTTGGGTTTGCTTCTCCGCTCGAACGGGTGGTGTTTAGAATGCTGCTCAGCGTGCCGAACGTCGGCCCGAAGACAGCGCTTGGGGTGCTCAGCGCGCTTCCCCCGCCGGAGCTAGCTCGCGCAGTGCAGGCTTCCGATGTTTCGGGCCTGTCGAAAGTTCCAGGGATCGGCAAAAAGACGGCCGAGCGCATGGTACTAGAGCTCCAGGAAAAGCTGATCGGAATCGGCCAGGAGGTCGCCCGGCCCGGCGGATCGGTAGCTAGCCCGTCCGCTGAGGCCCATTTGTTGCTGAAGGCGTTGGTTAACATGGGCTATCGGCCTGCAGAGGCTGAACGGGCGGTCAAGGCGCTCGGGGATCGCGTGGGCAAAGTTGAGCTCGCCGAGCTACTTCGCGAAGCGCTCCAAGTTTTGTCTGGATAGAACTGCCCACTACCTGTTCGCCGGGGAGCCCTGTAGGATGCCGCTCCTGGGTCCGCGACCATGCCAGCAGGGATTGTCAGCGGCCACAGCCCCGTTTACGTTCATGATTCCAGTGGTTTTGTGCGCTCCATTGAGGGCGCGTCGAGGAGGTCATCAGTGATCACGTGTTCCAAGTGCAGCAAGGAGAACCAGGATCACTACAAGTTTTGCCTGGGATGTGGAGCCGAGCTCCCACGCGACAACGCGCCCAAGCCATTTGTAGCCAACACGCCTGCGCATGGGCAAGCACAAGTCGAAGCTCGGCCCCCGGTGGCTCAAGCGCCAGTTGCGGCGCCTGTCGCTGCCCCCGTTGCAGCGCCGGCAGCTCCCATCGCCCAGCCCCCTAGGCCAACGTCCGCCGCTGCAGTTCCACGCCCGGGCGGCTATGCTTCATCCCCACCCGCTGGCGCCGCGACCATCGATTGCCCTCAGTGCGCTCACACCAACCCGACGGGAAATCGTTTCTGTGCTTCCTGCGGCTACAATTTAGCGGCACTCGCGGCGGCGCAATCGATACCCGCGGCAGCCCCCGTTGCCTCAGCCGTCCAGCACACCGGGCTCACGCTCGTCGCTCTGCGCGCCGATGGGAGCGAGGCAGGTCGTTATTCCTTGCCAGATGCACCTTCGGTGACCTTAGGCCGCGACACGGGCAGCATCTTCGCGGGCGATAGCTATCTTTCGCCGCGGCACTCGACCCTTTCGCAGCGCGCCGGTCAGCTTTTCATCAAGGACGAAGGCTCGCTGAATGGCGTGTATCTGAAGGTGCGTCCAAACGAGCCTTGGCCGCTTGATTTCAACGACGTCTTTCGAATCGGCCAAGAAATTGTGCGGTATGAGCCGCTTCAGGCACAGGCGCCCACGCCCGATAATGTGACTCGCTTCGGGAGCCCTTCAGTCGGTTATATTGGGCGTCTGGCGCTGGTCATCGGTCGCGACACCACGGGCAATGCTTTCCCCATCCCCGAACGCGGTGTGCACTGCGGGCGTGAGCGTGGCGATATTCTTTTCTCTGAGGATGGCTACGTTTCAGGCCTCCACTGTCGTGTCGGGCCTGCCGAAGATGGGCGCGTGTATCTCACGGACGTGGGCAGCTCTAACGGCACGTTTGTGCGCTTGCAGCGTGAGCAGCAAGTGAGCGTGGGCGATGTGCTCCTCATGGGGCAACAGCTATTTCGGATTGACGCCTGAAGATTTGGAGACGGGTCCTCCGATGAGCGTCCCCGTTAGCCAACCCGCCATTCGAGTCGCGGCTGCGGTAGTGGAGCGTGAGCTTTGCTACCTGATCACGCAACGTCGGCCTTCTGCGGTCCTGCCCTTGCTTTGGGAGTTTCCGGGAGGGCGGGTGGAGCCCGGCGAAAGTGATCAGGAAGCGCTCAAGCGGGAGCTCCGCTTTCGCCTGGGTATCGGGGTCGAGCCTGGGCGGCTCATGAGCTTTGTGACCCATGCGTACGAGCGTTACACGGTGGAGCTGTACCTCTACGAATGCGAGCTAGGTGAAGGCACCCCCCAAGAACTCAACGTGAACGCCTACCGCTGGGTCAAGAGTACTGATTTTGAAAAGTACCCGTTCACGCCGGCTGATGAAGCGTCGATGAGCCAACTTTTGGGGCTCTAGCCTGTCTCTGCAAGATGCCTCAAACAAACCGCACAACCGTCCGAGAGAGCGTGCCGAGCGTGCGCCATGTCCCGCGGCGCTCGTTCTCTTCTGCTCGGCGTAGGCCGTGCGCTGCTTCACCTCGTTGCACCGTCTGAGTGTGTGGGCTGTGGAAAAACGCTCAGGGGAGCGCTGTGCACGGAGTGCGCTCTCAACTCGCTGTCTGTTAGCGAACGTCGAGTGGGTGGAGTTCGCGTGTTGTCCGCCGGGGTGTACGGTGGGGCTCTGGCGCGGTCGATCCAGGCGTTCAAGTATCATGAGCGCACTGAGCTTGTAAAACCGCTCGCGAGCCTACTTCAGCCCTTGGCTGATGAGTTTGGCAGAGGAGCGGTATTGGTTCCGGTGCCGATGCATCCCGAGCGGTTAGCTGAGAGAGGCTACAATCAGGCGGCGCTGTTGGCGGGTGCGCTCGGGCGAGCCAACTCGATCCCGGTCGAATATCGACTGCTTCAACGCGTCCGTCAGACCGGACAACAAGCAGGGCTTGCTGCGGCTGAACGACGAACGAATGTTGAAGGGTGCTTTTCGGTTCGTCAGCGGCGCGAGCGGCGACGAGATCCCGTCATTCTTGTGGATGACGTGGTCACGACGGGTGCGACGCTGCTCGGTTGCGTCGAGGTGCTTAACCAGGCGGGCTATCCTGTTAAGGGCTGCGTCGCCTTGGCGCGCCCGCAGGATTAGCGCACGCGCATGAGTGCGGCTAAGAATTCTTCGGCTGTCACGAAGTCGCGGTAGCGGAGCGCTTCATGGCCCTTCGAATCAAAAAGAATGACTGTGGGAAGACCGACAACCTGCAGCGAGCTGAGTGTTTGCTCCACTTTCGGATCGTCATCGTGGGTTGCGTCCACACGCACTGCTAAGAAGCGTGCGGCTTCTTGGACAACTTGGGGGTTGGAAAACGTGTGCTTTTCGAGCTCTTTGCAGGCGCCACACCAGGCAGCTGTGAAATCGACGAGCAGCGGACGGTTCTCGGCGAGTGCGCGCGCTCGCGTCGCTTCGAGCGTGGTGGTTTGCCAGGCGAGCGTGTTGCTCGTCTTGGTGGCACCCAGGATCGCGAAGAAGAGGCCCAGGCTGGCGAGAACTACGCCGCTGCCCTTCAGCAGCTTCGACGCCCAATCTGGGTCGGCGAAATCCCGGTGTATCGCACCGAGCGCGATTCCGACACCCGTGGCTGCCAGCGCTCCCAGCAGGAACGTCTGCGAAGGCTGCGCCAGCGCGCCCAACACTGGGAAAGCGGTGCTCAAGAAATACAACGCCACCACGATCAGCACGATGCCCAGTACGGACTTCACGTACACCATCCACGGCCCACTCTTAGGCAGCTGAACTGCGAAGGTCCCCACCACAAAGAAAGGCGCTCCCAGGCCCAAAGAAAAAGCCGTCATCGCGCCTGCACCGAGCGTTGCGCTCTTGGTTTGCGCGATCCACGTCAAAATCCCAGTTAACACCGGGCCTGTGCAAGGCGCCGCGATGAGCCCACAAACCAGCCCGAGCGTGAACGCGCCGCGATAACCGAGACCGCCCATTTGGGCTAGCCGGTTCGTCAACGCGGAGGGCAGCCCGAATTCAAAAAATCCAAACATTGCCGCCGCCATGATGAGGAAGAGCGCCGCGATCGCCGCTACCACCCACTGGTTCTGCAACACCGAGCCAAACATTGTTCCCGAAAGGCCGGCCGCGACACCGAGCGGCACGAACATCGCCGCTATCCCCAGCACAAACATCAAAGAGAGCAGCGCTCCCTCACTGCGGCTTTTGGTCTGCCTCGCACCAAAGACACTCACCGTGACCGCGATCATCGGATACACGCAGGGCGTCAGGCTAACCAGAAATCCACCGGCGAGCGCGGCGAGTGCTGCGTAAATCGGACCCTTCGCGAGCGCTGAGGTAAAGGCGTCTGGTGCACTCGATTGGCAGTACGCGCTGCTTGGGAAAAGCAGCCAGCTGAGCGCCAAGCCAAACGAAACTATGCTGGACCGCGACACGCTTCTCTTCTTAGCTAATCGTCCGGCCCGGGTCGAAGATTTTCTCGCTAAGCAAGGCGGCGTTTTTCTGCCATCCTGCCGAGCAAGTCGCGAGCCCGGCGCAATTCCCCTTCTAAAGCCACCTGTTGCGCTACCCGCCCCCGCCCGGTGCGCTCCACGAAAGCGCTGAGGTAATCTTCGCTCGCCGCAAAATCACCCTCGCAGAACGCCAATTCTCCGAGCACAAACTGGCCATAGCCTCTGCCACACGCCGAATCCGCCAGGCGCTCACGCACCTCGAGAACGTTGCTGACCGTCTCGCCGCACGCCAGCTGGGCGAGCACCACCTGGGCCTGATAGAGGGGCTTGTCGTTGGTGCCCCAGCGAACAGCACGACTGAGCGGACCGAGCGAATGACGCTCCTGGCCAGCCAGATAGAGCACGCTGCCTAGCGTCCACAGGTGAAACGCACGCCGGGAGGGCGGACTCACGCGACTTGCAATCCGCAGGTGCTCAATCGCTTCTTGCCGCCTCTCCAGCCCGAGGCAAGCGCGGGCAGCATCTTGGTGAGCGACATCGGCCATGACTCCAGTGTCGACCATCTCTAACGCAATGGTGAGCGCAACCTCGAAGCGTCGGCTTTCGATGTGCGACAGATACAGTTGACGAAGCAGCATGGCGCGCGTCGTTTGGTCGAGCCCACCCTTTAGGCCCAGGCCCCGCCGGGCGTACTTGGCCCGCCCCTCCGAGTCCCGTGCCAACGTAGCCTTCTCGAGCATCAGCTCGGGAGTGCCATCAGCTTCGGATCGGATTCTGGTCATGGGTGCTTCAGTGATGACTGCCCTTTGCATATTGCCCCAAAACTCCATAGGTGCCGCTCTTGCACCTGCTCAATCTAGCAGCACCTGCACAAGCGTCCAGTTTTCGGCTAATTTCCCCAGGCTCTTGCATAAGCCAGGGAGTGGTAAGGGAAAAGTCATGTTTCGAAAGTGGCAGTACTCAGGGTTGGCGTTGTGGGTGATCGGTTGCGGGAGACCTGCAACGGTGGAGGACTGCGAAGTGATCGTGGAGCGCGTAGCCCGGCTTCAGATACTGGAATCACGTCCGATGAGCAGCAAGGAGACGGTGGAGCGCGAGGTTCAAACCGAGAAGAAGCTGTTGAAGCAACGCATGCAGGAGCGGTGCGTGGGGAAGCGTATCAATGAAAGCACGCTCAAGTGTGTCCACTCGGCCAAAACTTCCAGCGATGCCGTTGAGAAGTGCTTTGATTAGGTCGAAACGGGCTGTGTGTCTCGGCTTGGTTTTGGCGGCTGCCGCCACCGCGGCCGGATGCCAGAAGAAGCTGACCCAAGGGGAATGCCAGCTGCTGTTGGATCGCTACGTTGAGTTTTTGGTCCGAGCTGAGGCGCCAAAAATTTCTGCTAGCAAGCTAGTCGAACGGAAGCGCGAAGCGCGCGAATTGGCTAGAAAATCTGCTTCTTTTGGCGAGTGCCCGAGTGCCGTCTCGGTGCACGCGTTCGAGTGTGCCATGAGTGCGGCAGGCACCGACGAGCTGGAGAAATGTTTGCTTTAGACGCCGCGCAGCTTTTGTTCCATTCGACTGAGAGCAGCGGTGAGGTCAGGCGCGCTCTCAAAGAACCGCTCGAAGGGATCCCCCAATTCGGCAAGCCGTACCGGGACCGAAGCGAGGTTGAATGCCCGCGGATCCAGGGCTAGGTGGACTTCATCCCAATTGAGAGGCGTCGACACGGTGGCGCCCGGATAGGCTCTCACCGAGTAGGGGGCTACGATGGTTCGCGAGCGACCCGTCTGCCCCACGTCGAGCAAGACTTTTGCACCGCGTTTTGAAATCCGCCGCTCCATCGTGGAGATGTCCGGATGACGCAGCAGGAGCCAACGGCCGAGGAGCTCAACCAAGAGCTTAGCGGCGCCAAACGGGACGCCCGGGCCGAGCGGGACCAACACATGCAGGCCTTTTTGCCCGGATGTCTTCGGGAAACCGACGAGCCCGACCTCGTCGAGCAGACCTCGCAACGTGAGCGCAAGGCGCACAGCGTCTTCAAAAGGTCGCTCGCCGACGTCAAAGTCGACCGTCAAGAAATCACAGGCCTCCCGCGTGTGCTCCCTGCAGGCCAGCACATGAAGCGGAATGCACCCGAGGTTGGCAACGTGAACGAGTGCTTCGGGATCATCCAGCAGAAATACCGTCTTTCGCCCTTCAGATTCATCGCTCCGTTCTTCACGGGTGAGCTCAAGGCTACGGAGCCAAGCAGGTGTGCCTTGAGGCACATTCCATTGGTAGAAGCTCTTACCGAGAATGCCGTCCGGATAGCGCACCAGCACCACGGGCCGCCCTCTCAAGAATTGCAGCATCACCGGAGCGACGGAAGCGTAGTAATCACACAGATCTCCCTTGGTGTAGCCTTCGTCGGGCCAGAAGATCTTCCCGCGGTTGGTGACGACAACGCGGCGTTCTTGCGCGCCAGTCTCCACAGGTTCACTCTCCGTCACCTCACTCACCGCAGCCTCGAGCCAGGCTTCCGGCGGCTCCGCCCGGCACTCATGGGGATCGCGATCAGCGCGGATCCCAAGAAAAACAGGCGCTCGCAAACGCCCTTCGTCCGTCCAACTGTTGTACCGAACTTGGACGACCATGAGGGGCCGTGTGAAGGTTGCGCCCTTCACGTCTTCGGGGATCTCACCGTGGGCCGGATAGTCTTTTGTTTCCAATTCTTTCAGCCGGGGCAACAGCTGCTTCATCGCTTCGCCGTCCATCCCACTGCCCACTCTGCCCGTGAACGTGAGGCGCCCTCCCTGGTAGCTTGCGATGCAAAGCGAGCCCAATTCGCCGCGGCTGCCCTTGCCCGGGAGCCAGCCGATGACGACGAAATCATCGTCGCGCTCACACTTGATCTTGACCCAGTCTTCGGTTCGGCGCGGCCCTGGGCGGTAGAGGGAGTTAGTTTTCTTGGCGACGACTCCTTCCAAGTGCTGCAGCCTGCAAAAGTCGAAAAGTTGTTGCCCCTGCCCTTGGAAATAATCGACAGCGCGCAACACTCCATTTCCCGGCAGTAGCGCTGTCAGCAATTGCTTTCGTTGGCTGAGCGGGACGCCCAACAGACTGTGAGTACCGATCGCCAGGATGTCGAAGACCAGATAGTAAACTGGGATCTCGAGGCTGAGTCGCAGCACATCGAGCGGTTTTCGTGCGTGGATCCGTGGCCCAATCCGCTGAAAATTGGGCCGGCCAGCTTCGTCCAAGGCCACGATTTCACCGTCCAACACCACATTCTCGGGCGCCAAGGAGCGAACGGCGCGCGCCACCTCCGGGTAACTTCCCGTGGCACCTCGGCCGTTGCGATAACGGAGGGTCACCGTGTCGTGCTCCTTGGTGGCTACGATGCGCACCCCGTCGAGCTTGAGCTCATAGATCCTGTCCGCTTCGTCCAGGCTGGCCCCGCTCAGGGCACACAGCATGGGCTCCAGAACTTTGAAGTCTGGCAAACCCGCGGCCGCACCAAGCGACAGGGCACGCGCTTCAAGCTCTGCTCCCAACTCGCGCTTGCGAGTGAGCTCAACCACGCTCAGGCTGGACAAAACACTATAGATGTGTTCGGTGATTTCGACTGTTCCGCTGAAAGCATCTTCTTTCTTAATAAGAAGCCACTGATTCTCTTCTTCGGCGCCCTTGCGGCGCCCAGTGTGGACCAGAGCAAAGCGCCCCTTGAGCTTGAACCCCCAGAGTTCGAAATCGAGCTTGCCAATCTTCAGACCCTCTTCGGCTGTGGTTTCCAGATAGCGAATCGCTCCTCGGTCCCAGACGATCATGGCGCCAGCGCCGTAGTTGCCAGCGGGGATCACGGCCTCGAAATCCAGGTATTCCAGGGGATGATCCTCGGTGTGAACGGCTAAGTGCTTCACGTTTGGATCGAGGCTTGGGCCCTTTGGGACAGCAAAGCTGCGTAAGGTTCCACCGATCTGGAGGCGCAGATCGTAGTGGGTGCGGCTTGCCGCATGCAGGTGAACGACGAATCGGCCGTGCTTGGTTTCCCGTGTACTGTCCTTGCGTTCAGCGGCAAACGGCTCGTTGGTGCGAGCTGGGTCGCGTTTGTTTCGATAAGCTGTGAGTTCTGCTGCGCTTGCCTGCGAAAGCGAGGCATCCGGCGTGTTGAGCTTCTGCGACATACTTTTGTCTGCTGAAGTTTTCGTCACTCGGGCCATGTCGGGCTAGCATATTGCCACGATGGCGGCGCGTGCGATCAGCTCAGGCACAATTTCCTTTGGACTCGTTTCTATTCCGGTCAAGCTGTATACGGCAGCTTCCTCAGAGCAGGTTAGCTTCAACATGCTGCACGCAAAGTGCGGAGGCCGCATTAAGCAGCAGTTGTTCTGCCCAGCCGACAATGAAGTCATCGGACGCAATGACACGGTCAAGGGTTATGAGTACGCGCGCGGTCAGTTCGTGAAGTTTACAGAGGACGAAATCAAAGGTCTGGAGGCCGAACGCAGCAATAGCATCGAGATTGTTGAGTTCGTTCCGCTCTCGGGCGTGGATTTCCTTCAGGTTGAGCGTTCGTATTACCTGGGCCCGGACAAAGGCGGAGACAAGGCGTATCGCTTGTTGAGTGAATCGATGAGGGTCACGGATCGAGTAGCGGTGGGTCGCTGGTCAGCACGCGGAAAGGAACAGCTGATCTTGATTCGCCCGTATGGAAAGGACGGGCTCGTCTTTCATCAGCTGTACTACCAACACGAGCTGCGGGCCTTCGATGAGATCGACACGGGCGCTACTTTCACGTTCTCGGAGAAAGAGCAGGAGCTCGCTAAGAAGCTGATTGAGCAATTGAGTGTCGATCAGTTTGACGCCACTCCCTATCGTGATTCGTTCAGTGATCGGGTGCGGGCGGCGGTGGAACAGAAAGCGGCCGGCCAGGAGCTGACCCTGGAAGCCTCTGAGCCGAAGGCCCAGATTATTGACATCTTTGAAGCTTTGAAGCGCAGCCTCAAGGGCGCGGACGCTTCTGCGAGGGATGCTGAGCCTGCGCCGCTCAAGAAGACGGGTCCGGGCAGGCGTTTGTCCGAGAAGAAAGTCGAATCCGGTTCAGGTTAGGGCAGGGGGAGTCGCCTGATTCTTGGCCCAGCAGGCGATTTGCTCGCACAACGGGGGTGCTTCCGAACAGAGGAGAACACCCATGGATCAGGTTCATAACGCAACCTTGGTAGTGATCGAATACGGCGGCAGTTGGCCACGCTGGCTGCACCCTTCGCAGTCCGGCGATATGGCCGTTGTGGCCCAGCATTATCCTGGAGCACCTTCGTCGTTGGTCACGCAGGTTGCGAGCCGGGTGACTCGCCTTGAAAATATGGGATGGCACCTGAGACAAATGGTGGTCGTTTCTAACGGGAAAACGGACAAGGATTTGAGCGCAGCACGCAGCGTGCTTGCACGTGGGCTCATTGCACACTTGCGTGATATTCGGCGTGGAGAGCTGATCCTGACGTGCGTTGAGCCAGCGTCGACGCGCGCACCGAGGGAGTTGATTGCCTTGGCATCCGCGCTTGAAAGCACGGCGTTGGGAACGGGCGTGTCGCTTTCCGTTCGGGGTTGGGATGGCTCCGTGCTCTTGACGACAGCCGATCCTCGGGTTGACGTCGCGCTGCTAGCTCAGGCTTCCTAGCGGGGATCGCCGCCTAGTCTTTGGGTGGCCCAGGGAGGTATACCCAGAACCGGGATGGCCTCGACTCGGTCTGAATTCAGCGAATTGGATCCGGCGCGCTTGCTTGAGGGGCTGGCCGTCGCGGCGGATCAGGCCGGGCTCGGATTCGCGGTGACGGAAGTGAGTGTGGACCCCCCACGTGTTGTGTACGCGAGTTCAGGGACCGCACGCATTTCGGGAAGGTCCGTCGAGGCGATACTTTCCGGTTCAATTTTCGAAAGCATCCCTTCCGACGAGCAGGTGCGCGTGCGCGAGCTGGTGCAGCTCCGGAGAGAATCTAACGCCGAAATGTTACTTGAAACTGTGCTCGTCACACCCGAGGGCGAGCGGATTCCGATTGAACTCGGGACGACAGGTATGAGCGTCGGGGAGCGTCAGTTTGCGGTCACTTTGATTCGAGACATCAGTGAACATCGGAAGACCGAGCAAGCGCTCCAGCAATCCGAGCAGCGTTTTCGGTTTCTCGTCGAGCATGGGCCCGATGGTGTGGTGATTCTACGCGGGCTCACCGTGGTCTACATGAGCCCGCGCGCGGCCAAGCTGTTGGAGCTTGAGCGCCCTGAGGATGCGATCGGCAAGCCCATCGTTCAGTTTTTGTCTCCTGAGGAAGGTGCGCGCACCCAATCAAGGCTCGCTGAGATAGACTCGCGCAAGAGTCCGCTGGATCCGGCGGAATACCGGTTTCATGCCTCTGATGGCAGCACGCGCTTTGTCGAGGTGTCTTCGGTGCCGGTGGAATACGAAGGGTTCCCAGCGGTGGTGGCGTTTACCCGGGACGTAACAGAGCGCAAGCTGCTCGACGCTCAGCTGGTGAAGGCGGATCGGATGGCAGCGCTTGGGTTGCTTTCAGCAACGGTTGCCCATGAAATCAACAACCCCCTCACCTATGTACAACTTGGCTTAGAGGTGTTGCGGGATAGTCTTTCAGCGACGCTCAAGCCAGGTGCAGACGGTGCGCAGCTTTTTGGCCAAATTGCCGAGCTTGAAGCGGGGGTTCGGCGTGCCGCCTCAATTGTCAAAGATCTGCGCATTTTTGCCCGCGCCGAGGAGCTTGAGCTGGGATCGGTGAACGTGGAGCTTGTTCTTGAGCAAGCCGTTCGGATTGCAGAAAATGAGATTCGGCATCGCGCGCGCTTGGTCCGTGACTTCGCGAGTGTTCCGTCGGCTCACGGGAACGCCGCCAGCCTCGAACAGGCCTTTTTGAATATTTTGGTGAATGCCGCCCAGGCGATCCCGCTTGGAGCGCCTACGCAGAATTGCATCACGCTCTCCCTCGCCCAACACGGCGCGAATCAGATCCGAGTGGTGATCAGCGATACCGGTTGCGGGATCGCCGAGCTGGAAAAACCCCGTATTTTCGAGCCTCTTTTTACAACTAAACCCGCCGGGGTGGGGACGGGATTGGGGCTCAGTATCACGCGGAATTTACTCTTAGCCCAAGGGGCTGAGATCTCCGTCGAGAGCACAGTGGGACGCGGCACGACCGTGACCGTGTTGCTCCCTTGCTTTGTGGGCGCTCAGGTTTCCGCGGCTAGCCCTGAAGTTGCGTCTCCAGCGCGTCCGGGCGCGGTGTCCGTGTGGGTGGTCGATGATGAGCCCATGATCGGCAAGCTGATCGCACAGCTGTTGGCAGACGAGCATCACGTGCGTGCGACCACGAACGTAGCGGAAGTTCTTAAGTGGCTCGCTCAGGGCGACCACTGCGATGTGATCCTGTGTGATCTGATGATGCCCGGGCTGGGTGGGAGTGAGCTTTACAGCATCCTCAAGGAGGAGTGGCCGGGCTTGGAAAAGCGCATGCTGATCATGACGGGTGGAGCTTTCAGCACGGAACACACTGATTTCTTGGCTGGGCTCGACGTGCCTGCCTTGACGAAACCTTTCGATCTCGCCGAGTTGCGCAGACTGATCGTGTCGATGGCGGCCCTGCCGGCAGGTGCTGAGGAGCTATCCCGCCATCAATAGTTGGTTGAGCTTCTGAGCCAAGAGCGGGCCTTCTGTTTCGTGCTTGAAAAAGGCGAATGCAGATTGCCAAGCTTGGCTTCCAATGCGCTCTGCCCAATCTTCCAAGTCTTTGGCAGAGTAGCTCGTCTTTCGCAACCGCAGGTAACCAAAATTCGCAGTTGGAATGAGAGGCGGGCTCTTTTCCGTCGTATCCAGATCACCGCCGCAAAGCGCCGCGTTGCTCGCTCGGAGCACCGAGTAGACGTCGTCCGAGAACCAGCTTGGATGTCGAAATTCAAACGCCGCCTGTTGCTCCTTTGGCAACCAGCCGAGGAAACGCGTGAGCACCGGTAGATCTTTCTGCAGCGTTGGAGGCAACTGAAAGAGAAGAGGCCCCAAGCTTCCGCCAAGAACTCGGGCGGTACCGATAAACTGGGCCAGGCTTGCTTCAGAGGCGCCGAGCTTCTCCGAATGCGTGATTCGCCGCGGGGCCTTGAGAATAAAACGGAACCCCTCCGGTACCTGAGATTTCCAGCCTTCGAGGAGGCTTGGTTGGGGCATTCGGTAAAATGTGTTGTTAATCTCCACGGAGTGCAGGCGCCCCGCATAGTAGGCGAGCATGTCCTTCGCCTTGGTTGCGGTCGGGTAGAAGATCCCCTTCCATTCCGAGTAACTGAATCCGCTGGTGCCGGCAGAAAAGCGCATCGTTTTTCCTTACACCAATGGATGGCGCGAGAAAGCCACAAATTTAGACACTGGGCAATGGGCCGGCTGCGCAGCCACGCTGAGTCCCGAAGCTCCCCTAGACGGTTCGTGGTCGGGGTGCGATCCTTTGAGGCCCTTGTCTCCAGAAAACGACCCATTGCCAAAGGCAGCAAGCTTAACGCCCGGGCTAACGCTCGCTTCTCGGTACCGTATCGACGAGGCCGTCGTCGGTGAAGGCCTGCGACCCAGCTATCGTGGCGTCGATCTACAGACCGATAGCCAATTTTGCGCAATCGAATTGAGCTTGCCCGAACAGGGCGTGGTGACGAAGCTCAAGGAGCTACACCACGCACACATCGCAAAAATTCTTGACGTCATCACGCAGGCGGATGGCTCGTGCATCTTGATTTCAGAACGGGTGTTGGGTCAAACGCTTGGCGCTTATGTGCGTCAGCACATGGAGGAGCATGAGCGCGCGCCCGTGGATGGCGTACGCCTCATGTTGCGCTTGGCAGACGCCCTTTCCCATGCCCACGCCCTTGGCGCGTGTCATGGGTCGATTGGTCCACTGAGTGTGCTGGCCGTGCCCGAGGGGCGGCTCGGACCCATTCTTACCGTCGAGGGCTGGCAGCTTTCCGAGTCGCCATTTTTCGTGGGTGGGAAACGTGGTGAAGAGGCGCCCAGTGAGGCCGGAGACACGTGGGCGGTAGCCTGCCTCCTGCATTATGTCCTATCGGGGGCGGAGCCGAACCCTGAGGGCGTGCATTCCGTCGAGGAGCTGCATCGGCTTGGGATCTTGGATCCACCGCTCACCGATGCTTTGCTCGCGGGGCTCAACGCGAACGAAGCCCAGCGTGCGCGGGTGCTCAAACCACTTAAACGCGATCTGGCGCGCTGGTTTGTGGATCACGCCGCGGACGAACCGCTCTCTTCGGGGGTGCATTCCTCGAACCCACCACCCCTGCCGTCGCCTTCGTCGCCTTCGTCACCGTCGATTGTCCTCGCCTCAGTGAAGAGCGAACAGCCGCGGGAAGACCGCGTCAGCTTATCTTCTGCGCCCAAGACGGCTGGAGGTCTTGCCGCCTGGGGTTTTGGCGCGCTGGCCGTGGGGATTCTAGGCGCTTTGGCCTTCTCCTCAATGATGGGGCGCCCTAAATCGCCAGAGCCAGCACCACCATCACCGTCACCAGCGAGAGAAGTTGCTGCACTGCCAACCCAAAAAGACCTCGACCTCACCGAAGTGCCGGTGATGGGCGCCGAGCAAACGCAGAGCGATAACGCAACAGCCAGCTGCGTCGCAGGTTATCTTCCAAAGGGTGCCTTTGCCAAGGCACCAGACCTCGAGTGGCTGTGCACCGAGCCCGATCCTCGAAAGGGCGCGGACCGGCTTCGGTCAGCGATTGTTGAGGGTGCCCCCACTGCGGCGAGTGACGCCATGCGCCTTTTTGGGCGACTAGGTTGGTACGACATGGCCGCGTATGCTGTGGTGCGTGCCGGTTGCTGTGGCGAAGGGAAAACCTTGGAGTTGCCGAAACCGAGCCCCAAATGCAGCGATATGGGACAAGCGCTGGCCGCCGTGGGCCACAGCATCATGGCCAATGGCGAAGTCGAGCAGGCTCTGGAAGCGTATCGGTCGACCGTGCAGTGCGAGATCTCGGCCGGTCGGGCTAAGGAATTCAAGCACGAGGCCCGGGTGGATGGCGGCGAGGGCTCCACGTTCCGCGAATTCATCCGCGGCGTGCTTCAACCCTGATTCCGATGGGCCATCCCCTTCGACGACTCTTTTCGCACGCGCAGTCTTATCGGCGCGACGTTTGGTTCGCCTCCATTTTCTCCGTTCTGAATAAGCTGTTTGACGTCTTGCCCGAAGTGCTGATTGGCGTCGCCGTCGACGTGATAGCGAACCGAAAGAATTCCTTCTTAGCACGCTATGGTATTTCAGACCCTGGCCAGCAGCTTTGGCTCTTAGCGGCCCTGACCGTTTTGATTTGGGTTTTGGAATCCAGCTTCGAATATCTGTATGCGGTTCGCTGGCGAAACCTGGCGCAGAATCTTCAGCACGATCTGCGGATGGAGGCCTACTCGCACGTGCAGCGTTTGGAGCTTGCCTGGTTTGAACGCAGGAAAACCGGGAATTTGATGTCGATTCTCAACGACGACATCAACCAAATGGAGCGCTTTTTGAACGGCGGCGCCAATGATCTGATTCAGATCGTGACCGGGTCGTTCCTGGTGGGGGCGGTGTTCTTCACGCTCACCACCAAGATCGCAGGCCTGGCGCTCTTGCCGATCCCCGCGATCATCTACGGCGCTTTTTGGTTTCAGGCGCGCTTGGCCGCACGCTACACACTGGTTCGCGAAACGGCGGGGAACCTCAATTCGCGCTTGAACAACAATCTGCTTGGGATCGCGACCATCAAGGCGTACGCGGCCGAGAACTACGAAGCGGAACGCATCCGAGAAGATTCCGAGGCGTACCGCGCAGCCAACGCCTCCGCGATTCGTTTCTCAGCAGGGATCACACCGATCATTCGCATGGCCGTGTTGGCTGGCTTCACCGTGACGCTGCTCTATGGCGGTTTCCTCGCCTTACGTGGCGAAATCGGAGTCGGTAGCTACTCAGTCTTAGTTTATCTCACGCAGCGGCTGCTCTGGCCCATGACGCGTCTGGCAGACATGACGGACCTCTATCAACGCTCGATGGCTTCGGTCGAACGTGTGATGAATCTGGTCGAAACCCCAGTAAAAATCGATTATTCGGGACGAGCTCTGAAGCCGCGAGAGGTGGCGGGGGCGCTCCGCTTTGAGGCGGTGAATTTTGGGTACGCTGAAGAAGCGACGCTTTCCAACGTATCGTTGACCATTCCGGCTGGTAGGAGCGTGGCGTTTGTGGGCACAACGGGCAGCGGGAAGAGCACGCTCGTGAAGCTTCTACTGCGCTTTTATGAGCCTAATTCCGGAGCCATCCTGCTGGATGGGGTCCCAATTGGAGAGTATGCGCTTCAGGATCTGCGCCGCTGTATCGGCTATGTTTCTCAGGACAGCTTCTTGGCAGATGCGAGTGTGCTCTTGAATATCGCTTACGGTTTGCCCGAGGCTGCCCGAGAAGACGTGATTCTTGCAGCCAAGGCTGCCGAAGCCCATGAATTCATCGCCGCGCTACCCGCTGGCTACGATACGGAAGTGGGTGAGCGCGGTCAGAAGCTTTCGGGTGGCCAACGGCAACGCATCGCACTCGCTCGCGCCATCCTGAAGAATCCGCCGATCCTCGTGCTCGACGAAGCGACCAGCGCGGTGGACAACGAGACGGAGGCCGCGATTCAGCGCTCTCTCAGTAAGTTGGTGGTTGGGCGCACCAGTCTGATCATCGCGCATCGACTTTCCACTGTGCGGCACGCGGATTGTATCCATGTGATCGAACAGGGGCGAATCATTGAATCCGGAACTCACGCCGAGCTCATCGCTCAAGGCGGCCAGTACGCGATGCTCTGGCGGCTGCAAACGGGTGAACTACTTGCTCCGTAGCTCGTGTTTCTCTTTCGCTCGTGCGCTGACACGGCAAGATTCCAACGCAGCATCTAGTATGAGATGGTGACAACGGAATGAGCAACCGCAAGCGCGCCAATTTGTGCAAACCTGCCGGGCGCAACGGAGGCACGTGATGGAAGCTCAGTCGACCCAATATAGCTCAGAGGCCCAGGTCAGAGATCCGATGGACGAGCAAAGCTGGCTGGTCTGGGTGGACGGTAGCGATACCGTTGGGCCTGTCTCAGTGCGTCAGATCGCCCTTGGTATTCGTGCTGGCAAGGTGCCGACGGACGCTCGCGTGCAACAGACGGGCGACGTTTGGTGGTCAGGCGTTCTGGACGAGCCAAGAGTCGTTCAGGCGCTGAAGGTTGGCTGACAAGGTGCTGGGCTGAGTAGAGCGACGCCGCTTGTGGCGCGACGTCGCTTCCGTCTCAGCGTTGAGAACCTGGAATTAGAAGCAGTACCACTTTTGGTTCTGGGGTGAACAACCGCACGCCAAGGGTGTGCCTGCACCCGCCGCTCCGGCTGTATTCCCAGCTCCGCCGCTCGCTGCTCCGCCGCCAGCCGCATTCGGCACTCCGCCGCTGCTACTGCCAGCAGCATTGGCGCCTGCAGCGTTTCCGGCACCTGCCGCACCTGCCGCACCCGCACTGCCCACGTCTAACCTGGACATGAGAAGCTCGTAATCGCAAAACGTACCGCCCAGTGCAGGGCAAGCTGTGCCGTTAGCTGGAGGCTGTGGCGGACAGTTCTGAGATTGAGTTTGGAAGCACTGCCATGCCCCAGCTTTGCAATCGCAAACGTTCCTGCCGCGGTGCTTGCAGTTGGCGTTTTCGAGCCCAATACAAGCGTCACCGGCCACAGGAAGGGTCATGGGGCAGATCGGGTTTAGGCACGCCCAAACATTGCGTGTACACGTACAAACGTTCACGGCATAAGGGCACGCGGTCCCGGAAGCTGTGCCGGTGCAATCCAACAGGTTGCCTGTGGGCTCGGTTGCTGGGCAGATTGCCGAGAGCATTCCGCCGCTGCTCATCGCGCCTGCTGCGCCGCCCGATTTGGCCGCTGCGCCGCCCGTTCCACCTTCAAGAACGCTGGTGTCGCTGCCGCTGCAACCCCAGAATGACAAGAGCACCGCTAGACCCAACGCACCCCAAATACCAGTTTTCATATCAAAGCCTCCGAACGCGAGAGCTTGCCCGCGGTGGGCAGACTCTCGTCGTTGAAGTGTGGGCGGGTCAAGCGCGAAAGCTAGCCACGAACTGGGGCAAAAATCGCGCTAGAAGTCACTGGCATATCCACATTGATTGGAAGCAACCACAGCCCCCGTTGCCATACGGGCAAACAGCATTCGCAGTGGTGCACGCCGCACCATTCAGAGGCTTTGTCGCGGGGCAATCGGCTGAACCCGTGCAGAACCAGGCGGTATCGTCGCAAACACAAACGTCAGCTCCAAACACGCAAACGTCCATGCCGGTACAGGTTGCGGCGTTAGCAGGCTTCTGCACCGGACAATTGGCACCGAAGCTGAACCCTCCTGTGTTCGCGGAAGCGCCACCGCTTCCTTGGTTGGTTCCGCCGGAGCCGCTGTTGCTGGCGCCGCCCGAGCTGTTGGCATTGCTGGCTCCGCCAGTCGCTTTGGAGCCGCCGCTGTTGGCATTGCTGGCTCCGCCAGTCGCTTTGGAGCCGCCGCTGTTGCCGTTGCTGGCTCCGCCAGTCGCTTGGGCACCGCCCGTGGTTTGACCGGACCCGCCGCTGCCATTCACAGCTCCGCCCGTTCCAGAACCGGTAGTGGTTGTATCGTCGCCGCAACCGACGGCTGCGAACAATGCCAGTGCGCCCACGGAACCCCAGGTAAGAATCTTTTGCATTTGTTCCTCCAAGTGAAAGACAGCCAAAGGTGGCGGAGCCCAAGTGTCGCCCTTTCGCTAAAGCAGCTCAAGTCTTCCCAGAACTTGAGCATCCCCTACGTGCTCCTCAACTTGTCCGTGACCATCTCAAAATCGAGCACAGGTAGTAAGCATGCTTACTACCTTGCAACGAACAAAAAGGGCGACTCCACAGGCACGCCTGCGCGCGGCCAACATGGAAGCACTTCGATCACTCACCGAGCAAACCGGAGGCAGAGCGCAAGTGTCGCTCGTTCGATAAAGCAGCTCAAGTCTTCGCAGATTTTCCGTATTCCCCGGAATAGTACGGCTGGGCGGATTGTCTGACCGGGCGCGGTTCGCTATAGCCGCACAGGAAAAAGCCTCAAAAAACGCTTCGGGAGTTTCGCGTGATGCAGGATGTTAGGGCATTGAATGAAATGGTGGCGGCCCAAAGCGCCATGGTGGATGACCTCATGGCTGAGGTTGGCAAAGTCATCGTGGGGCAAACCCAGATGGTGGAGCGGCTTCTGATCGGACTGCTCGCCGGTGGTCATGTTCTCTTGGAAGGGGTGCCGGGGCTCGCCAAGACGCTCACGGTTCGCACGCTCTGCGACGTGATTGCAGCGAAGTTTGCGCGCGTTCAGTTCACTCCCGATCTTTTGCCAGCCGATCTGATCGGCACCACCATCTACGAGCAGCGAACGGGCGAATTTCGCAGCAAGCTCGGGCCGATCTTTGCGAATCTGGTGTTGGCCGATGAAATCAATCGCGCACCAGCCAAGGTGCAAAGCGCGCTGCTTGAGGCGATGCAGGAAGGTCAGGTCACGATCGGTGATCAAACGTACCCACTTCCGAATCCGTTCGTGGTCATGGCAACTCAAAACCCCATCGAACAGGAAGGCACCTATCCGCTGCCAGAGGCGCAGGTGGATCGCTTCATGTTGATGGTTAAGGTGGGCTACCCAACGCGGGACGAAGAACGGCTCGTGATGGATCGAATGACGGGCACCATCCCCAAGGTAGCCAGCGCGAAAACGACACCAGAACAGCTGCTCGAAGCGCGTAAGATCGTCAGGGAAGTGTACGTCGATGAGCGCGTTAAGAATTATATTCTGGATGTCGTTTTCGCCACACGTGAGCCCGCGCGCAAAGGCCTTCAGGACCTCGCACCGCTGATCCAATATGGAGCCAGTCCGCGTGCCAGCATCGCACTCAGCTTGGCAGCGCGAGCCCACGCTTTCCTCAGGCACCGCGGGTACGTGACTCCCGAAGACGTTAAGGCGATCGGCCCAGATGTGCTGCGGCATCGTGTGGTTGTTTCGTATGAGGCAGAGGCTGAACAGGTGAGCGCCGAGGACATCGTGCGCCGCGTGTTTGAAGTGGTTGAGGTCCCGTAAGTTCTGGGCATGCACGATCTTTGAGGACGTCTCGTGATTGAAAAAGAGCTCCTTAGAGCATTGAAGAAAATCGAGATC
>Ga0163144_10002003_pt1 | contig 47574 bp, 41 predicted proteins | sample OliLak19BULKMAT1_FD_123175 | JGI IMG/M metagenome (GOLD analysis project Ga0163144, IMG submission 123175) | Freshwater microbial mat bacterial communities from Lake Vanda, McMurdo Dry Valleys, Antarctica - Oligotrophic Lake LV.19.BULKMAT1 | ecosystem: Environmental > Aquatic > Freshwater >... | reverse complement strand
GTTTGCAACACATTCGAGAATTCACCCTCTCCTCGTTTTTGTAGATCCGATTCATCCTTGGCGTCTGCCTGACTCCCAGTGTTGGCATCGCAAGCCACTCTGCGCCTCATTTTCACAAGATACGTCGATCCTTCAGGGGCGCGGCTTGCGATCGCTCCGCGGTTTTCGTGGAAAATCCCGCAGAAACTTCGCCATGAGAGGGCCCCATTCCTCGGCGGCGGGAACCGACTGGAGAATCGATCGGACGACTCCGTTCCACTTCGTATCTAGACCTTGGTTACGCAGCTCGGCGACCAACCGGTCGACTTTTTCGGGAAGCCGCGCCGGCTCGTCCACCGTCGGTAAGTCCGCGATTGCCTCAGCTTCGGCGGCAGGGTTTTGCAGGAATCCGTCGCGGGCGAGAAACGCGCGCAGCACCAGCTCCTTTTCCGAGGGCAGTTCCATCAGGGCGGGCAACACCGTACCCCGGCGGACTGACAGCCCCTGACGCAAATTTTCTCCGTCCGGGCGTTCAATTTGCGTGGAGCCGCGGGACGAAACGAGACGCAAATCTTGATCAGGTCTTCAGTAGGTCTCGGCATGTTTTTGAGATAAACCCATAAGATGCCATTGACAAGCGGCGGCTCGTCGCTATCTCCTTGCATCAATGAACCACCTCCCGTCTCAGTCGCGCGGGCAGGCTTTAGTACACACGTACCACGTTCATTTCCAACAACTTAAAGATTACGTTAGTCTGGTGATCGCTGTCCTCTTCATGTTGCTTTCCCGGACGTGATCAAAATCTGGCCGGGTGCTAGCGCGATCAGCAAAGGCGATCCTGACCGTAGAGCCAAAATCTTGGCAGGGCTCATTATCGCAGTGGACGCGTCCATCATGGGTGCCCTGTTCTCGATCTTCGGACTGCAGGACGCGATCATCACGCCTTGGTTCTGATACCCATGACCGAAATAAGGCAGACCGACACCAATGCGGCCGATGATTCGGCCGGGGGCAGGGTCTTTGGACTCGACGGCAACCTCTACTTGCCAGTGCTGCTCTCCGTGTTGGGATCGCTGGCCGCCTCACGGCTTACAAGCAGGCGACCTCGATCGCGTTCCGCACAACCGACGCCTCCTGATCACGCGATCTTCGGTTGAACGTCTCGTCCGCTGAAGTTGACTTTGGCCGCAGCTTGCTGGCTGGCATCCTTGAGGAGGTGCCCATAGATCTTCATTGCCAGCGCCCCGCCGTCCGCGTGCCCCATCCAGCGCGAAACTGTCGGCACGTCCACGCCAGACGCGATGCAAGCTGATGCGAAAAAGTGCCGAAGATCGTGGTTTCGCAGCGGTGGCATATGCAAGCGCTTGCAGGCCCGCTTCAGGGCGTTTCCCGGCTCCTTGGTAATGACCAGCTTGTCTTTCGGAGCACCTCGCCGGAGCTTGATTCGGTCGAGAATATCCCTCAAGGCCGGGTTGACCGGGATAGTCCGTCCAGACGCGATCGATTTCGTTGCCCAAATCCGAAACTCACTCCCCAAGTCGTCCGCGACCGTCGAACGCTGAGCCTCGCTTTTGCGCATACCTGAAACCGCCAACAATTCCGTATGATCCGCCATCTCATTGGCTATTGCCTGCAAGTACTTCAGTTGTTCTTCGTTGGGCCAGAAGCGTTCGGCATCTGCAGGAACACGGCGGACTTCAGCGAGAAGGCGGTCCATTTCCGGCCGTGAAGGTATCGTGGAACTCGTCGTGCGAACTCCCGAGAGTCCACGAGAGCCGGATCCCCGACCACTCGCAAACAATGAGCCCCGAAGGACCGACGACACCGAGAATGGATTTTCAATGATCGCCATCTTTCCGACTGCGATATCAAGCAGCACCTGTAAGACCCAAAGAGTCTGGTTAACAACTGGTTGAGAATACCCCTTTCGCGTCTTGCCGAAGTTATAATTCCATGGCGCTTCCGTAAGGAGGTAATTGCGCAACTCAATCACCACCTCGGCGTTTACTTTGCGGACCAGATAAGTCTCGAAGTTTCCGCGCTGCCAATGCGTGCGAAGGCGGGCAAGGTTGTTTTTCCGTCCGACCTCCGTGCTTTGGGCGACGGAGTTCAGGGCCAAGCGTTCTTCCATTTCGAAATGGAGAGTACCGAGCGTTTTGAAGTCGGAAGCGACGTTCGCACCCCGTTGGCGGTCTTTCTCGACATCGACCATGAGTTTCGCGTGCTTTATCTTGGCATGTTCGAAAACCGACGTTTCCAACGACCGCGAGGTCCGATTTCCGTTCAGACTGTAGCGCGAGTAGTAGACTCCGCGAACGCTCGCGGCCGACCTGGGCGGCCGAAACTCGTACAGCCCCATCACGCTGGTGGTTCGCCACTGGGCATTGGAGGATTTCGGCATAAAAAAGGGGGGATTGAACTACTGCATGGTATGAGACCCTGGTGTGAAAGCCTATGACTCCGATGATGCAACAGTACTTTGAGGTGAAGCGTGGATTGCCACGGGACACCTTGCTGCTCTTCCGGCTGGGGGACTTCTTTGAGCTCTTCTTCGATGACGCGCTCGTCGCCTCGAAATTGCTCGGATTGACCCTGACCAAACGGATCGACCACCCCATGTGCGGGCTTCCGTCCCAGGCGCTCGATACCTACGTCGGCAAACTGCTGGCTTTCGGCAAGAAGGTGGCCATTTGCGACCAATCCGAGCCAGCCAAACCCGGTAAATTGGTCAAACGCGGCCTCACCCGGATTCTCTCACCTGGAACGACCCTCGCCGCCAACCAACTTGACGCGCAACGCAATCACTACCTTGCGTCATTCCTCCTCGACAAGAGGGGGTTGCATGCGGCTTGGCTCGACCTTTCAACGGGCGAATTCCGCATCGCGACGGCCTCGCGGGTGGAGAATCTGCTGCCCGTGCTGACCGCACTGGCGCCGGCCGAATTGATCCTTTCGGAAGGGAATTTGGCAGAATGGAAACAGGCCCCTCACGAAGACACCGCACGTCATGCTTTGCAGGCGTTCTGTGCGCCTCGTTTGTGCACCGAGCTCCCGGCCTACCAATTCGACCTGGCCGGCGGGGGACGGGCCGTGATGGACGCGTTGGGTGTTCTCAATTTGCAGGGCTTTGGTCTCTCCGCCGATCATCCAGCCCTTGGTCCCGCGGGGGCGTTGGTGCAGTATGCAACCGACAACCTCTGCGCCAAACCCGAGAACCTTCGTTCGCTTCAAGAGTATCGCAGCGAGCGCACCCTCCTGCTCGACCCGGCCACGTTGCGCAACTTGGAGATCTTTCAGTCCAGCCGCGGAACACGCGATGGCTCCCTCTTCGCCTCGATCAATCGCACCACCACTCCGACCGGCACCCGACTGCTCGAACGTTGGCTGGCGGCTCCACCGTTGGAGTTGGACGAGCTCCTCCGCCGGCAATCCATCGTCGGGGAATTGCTCGCGAAACCCGCGCCTTTGGGAGGCTTGAGGGACGCACTGGGACAAGTGCGGGATATTCCCCGGATTCTGGGTCGTCTCCAGAACCGCTTGCGCAACCCTCGCGAGCTCGGTGGGGTGCGCGATACCCTCGAACAGATGCCGGCGCTGCGGGAAAATCTCGCCGCGTTTGGTCCCTTGGTTGCGGGTTTGGTCAACCGACTTCCGGAGTTTCCGGCGTTGCGCTCACTCCTGCAATCTTCCCTGGCTGACGAGTTGCCGGCCGATGTCCTCGAAGGCGGTTTTGTCCGTCCTGGCTACGACGTCGAACTGGACCGTCTTCGATCCCTGACATCCGGAAACAAGACCTGGCTGTCGGACCTGGAGCGCTCCGAACAGGAGCGCACCGGCATCAAGAGTCTGAAAGTCCGCTACAATTCAGTCTTCGGTTATTTCATCGAGATCACCAAGTCGAACCTCCACCTCACCCCGGTCGACTATGTGCGTAAACAGACGACCGCAAACGGGGAGCGGTACGTCACGGAGGCGCTGAAGACCAAGGAAAAGGAGATTTTCCACGCCGAGGAAAATGCCCTCGCCCGCGAGCGTGAACTCTTTGCCACGATGGTCGCAGCCGTGCTCGACGAATCGGTCGCCCTCGCCCAAGCCGCGGATCTCCTGGCCGAACTTGATGTACTTGCCGGTTGGGCGGTGTTGGCGCGCGAATGGAATTATGCGCGACCGGAGTTGGACGAGAGCGACACCTTGGAGATCGAGGAAGGTCGCCACCCGGTGGTCGAACAGATGCTCAAGGATCCATCGATGGTGGCGATCACCGGTTCGGGCGGAACGTTTGTCCCGAACGACACCCTGCTCGCTTCCGACGGTGCGCAGATCGCACTGATCACCGGTCCCAACATGGCGGGCAAGTCGACCTATATCCGGCAGGTCGCGTTGATCACCCTGCTCGCTCAAATCGGTTGCTGGGTGCCAGCACGTCGCTGTCGGGTTGGCTTGGTCGACCGGATCTTTTCCCGCGTTGGCGCCAGCGACGACCTCGCGCGCGGCAATTCGACTTTCATGGTCGAAATGAACGAGACCGCGAACATTCTCAACAACACCTCGGACCGTTCGCTGATCATCCTCGACGAAATCGGCCGCGGCACGTCGACCTATGACGGCTTGTCGATCGCCTGGTCGGTGGTGGAGTATCTGCATCGCGGTGACACTCATGGTCCGCGCACGCTCTTTGCCACGCACTACCAGGAGTTGACCCAATTGGAGAAACACCTGCCGCGACTGCGCAATTTCTCGGTGGCGGTGAAGGAGTGGAACGACGACATCGTCTTTGTGCGCCGGGTCATCCCGGGTGCCGCCGACCGCAGTTACGGCATCCAGGTGGCCCGCCTCGCAGGTCTCCCGCTCAGCGTGATCGAACGCGCAAAGACCATCCTCGCCAAGCTTGAGTCCGACGATACCACCGTCGAGCTGCCGGCTCAAACACCCAAGGCGCGCCCAAAAAAGAAAATCACCGTGGCTCCAATCGACGACGCCCAGCTCAGCCTTCTCTAGCCCACGCGCAGCGCTGAATCCGACCCGGTCCCCAATCAATCGTCGTGATGGCCCCGGCGCAGGCCCTCGACGAGTGCGTTGAACTTCAGTTCCGTCTCGGCGAATTCCTGATCGGGGGTGGAACCGGCAACAATCCCGGCCCCGGCGTAGGTTCTTGCCGTGCAACCATCGATCAGGGCGCTGCGGATACCAACAAAGAACTCCCCCCCACCCCGACCGTTGAGCCAGCCAAGTGCGCCGGCGTACAGCCCCCGCGGAAAGCCTTCCAGGTCGCGAATTTGTCCGACCACGCGGGAGCGGGGCGAGCCTCCGACCGCGGGAGTCGGATGCAGGACCGCCAAGGCGTCGAGCAAGCGCACGGAGGCAGGCAGGGCCGCCTGCACCGGTGTTGAGAGGTGCTGGACGTTGGCCAGTCGCCTCAGGCTGGGCTTGGCCGCCGGATCCACTGTGATTCCCAGCGGTGCAAGGCGTCGGACGATCGACTCGAGCACGAGGCGTTGCTCCCGTAGATCCTTCTCACTGCGCAGCAGGGCGTTCGCGAGAGCTGCATCCTCGCTGGCACTTCCACCCCGGCGAGCCGAACCGGCAAGCGCCTCGGTTTCGAGCACGCCGCGGCTCACCCGCACCAACCGCTCCGGGCTAGCCCCGATGAAACTGCGCCCGCGGCCATCGCCCACCGAGAAGGAATAACAATCGGGAAACCGCTGCCGGAGGTCGTTCAGGACCCGAAGGGGATGGAGCGGCTGTTCCATCGTCAAATCCTTCGCCCGAGCCAGCACAATCTTCTGGAACTCACCTTTTCCGATCCGCTCTAGCGCCCGTGTGACTGAAGCCCGGTAGTCACCGATCTCACACGACCGCACTGACCGCGAAGGAACGGGTGTGGCGTTTGCGGGCTTCGGCTCCTCGGCATAATCAAACACCGAAAACTTCCGGTGAGCCCGCCAGACGCGCTCGGTCAGCGCGGACAAGTCGGCGTCAGGGCTCACCAACACATTAGCCACCGCCGTGGTCTTCTCCCCTGCCCGGGCCACCTGCCAGCGAGGAACAAAAACCCGCGCCGCCGGAAACGTCTCCCCCGGCTCCACGACGTCCTGAAAGGCGAAACTCGCAAAGAAGTGGGGCCCGCCAAAAGGGGCCTCGACCGCCCCCACCGCGAGCGTGTGCTCCAAGGTTTGATCGATCCAAGCTTGGGCTCGGACAAAGCGGTCCGGGCCACTCGACTCGTGAACGGCGACCGCTTCCGCGCCGGCAATGGCCATCTCCAGTCGCGGGTTCTCCGCATAGTAATGCAATTGTCCCGGCTCGTAGATCGACTCAAGCACGGCGAGCGGGTCGAGCGCATCGACGGTTACGGAGATGCTGACCAGCTTGGCGTTCTGGTCTCGCCGGGCGGCGTCCCGGCAACGTTCGAAAAACGCCGCCAGCGACGCGGGCGAAGCGTTTTCAGTGGGATTTATCGGAAGGATCGTCACGCGCTCGGACGCGGGAACAGGATCGCGGTCGCCGCGACCTTGCAGCCTGCGAGTCGTCCGCCCCAAACCAGTTCTTCGCGCCAGACCGGTCCCGGCGTATAACCGAGCACGTCGTGAATTTTCCGGGTGGTTCCCGGCATGACCGCCGCAAGCAGCGAGACGCCCAACCGGAGCGCCTCCGCCATCGTGGCCAGTGCGGTCCGGAGCAGCGCTTGGTCGTTGGTTTCGGTTGATTTGCCGAGCTTCCAGGGTGCACGACGATCGATGTAGGCGTTGGTCGCCGTGATGAACGCGAACGTCCGCTCCAAGGCGACGTGGAACTGGAACGACTCGTGCAACGCGATCACTTCGTCGCGCGTTTTCTCCCACTGGGCACGCAGGTCCGCCTCTGGCTCCTCTTCGCGATCGACCACGGGCACCACCGCTCCCGCGAAGCGATTCGTCATGTTGAGCGTTCGATTGACGAGATTGCCCAGGTTGTTCGCCAGCTCGGTATTGTACCGGATGAGAAACTGCGCCTGCGAGAAGTCGCTGTCCTGTCCAACGCTCATTTCCCTGATCAGGAAATACCGCAGCGCATCCACGCCATAGGTGTCACAGTAACTCCCGGCATCGACGAAGTTGCCCGTGCTCTTCGACATTTTGGCACCGTTGATCGACCACCAACCGTGCGCCAGCAACGACTGTGGCAGCGGAATGCCCGAGGCTTTGAGCATGATCGGCCAATAGACCGCGTGCGGCGGAACCAGGATGTCCTTGCCAATCACGTGAAAGTTGGCCGGCCAGATTCCCGGTTTATCGGCGACGGCCGAGTAGTAGTTCAGGAGCGCGTCAAACCAGACATAGGTGACGAACCCATCGTCGAACGGCAGCGGAATGCCCCATTCGAGGCGCTCGCGCGGGCGGGAGATACAGAGGTCGTAGAGGGGTTCCTTGAGGAATTCGAGGACCTGTTTCGCCCGGTATCTCGGGATGATGAAATCCTCGTGCGTTCGAATGTGCTCAATGAGCCATTCCTGATAGCTCTGGAGCTTGAAGAAGTAATTCGCCTCCGTGATTTCGGTCACCTCACCGAAGATCTCCGGCCAGCTTCCGTCGGGATTCCGATCCTTGTCCTGAAGGAACTGCTCCTGACGCGTTGAATAAAAGCCCTTGTAGTCGGCCTTGTAGATTTCGCCCTTGTCGTAAAGCCCCTGCAGAATCTGCCGAACCACCCGCTTGTGTCGCTCCTCGGTCGTGCGGATGAAGTCGTCATTGGAAATCTCCAGTTTGGCGCACAGCGTCCGAAACTCGGTGCTGATGGTATCCACGAATGTCTGGGGATCAACTCCGTGCTTTCGGGCGCTCTGTTGCACCTTCTGCCCATGCTCATCGGTGCCAGTGAGGAACCAAACCTTGTCGCCCATCAAGCGCCGAAAACGGGCGATCACGTCCGAGAGAACCTTTTCGTAGGCGTGTCCCAAATGCGGTGATCCGTTCACGTAGTCGATCGCGGTCGTAAGGTAAAAGGTCTTCATGGACTTAGCCCTGCAAGAGAACCCAGGAGGTGCGCAATGTCGAAGATTTTGCTAAAAAGTGCCGCTTCAGGCTTTGCCGTTGTGTCCCGATATCAAGGAACCACCGTCCACCTGTCATTCATCCGCAGTTAGACATCTCCCGTGTCCCGGCCCGCCGCAGAGCTCCCCCTTTTGACTGAACCGGAACGTTCGGGGCCGATCGTTGCCGGATCGTCACTCCACGCTTTCGCCCCCGATTCAAGGACCAGTGTGAACGAACAAATTCCCGAACTTGTGGTCGTGGTACCCGTTTACAACGAGGAATCTGCGATCGTGGGAGTCCTCGCGGAGTGGCGTGAGGAACTGGCGCGGATTATCCCCCATTTTCAGCTGCTGGTGATCAACGATGGCTCCAAGGACGGGACGCTCCAGGCGCTTTCGTCGCTCGCCTGGCCGGAGCTCCGAATCCACACCCACGCCAATCGCGGTCATGGGCAAAGCTGTCTGGTCGGTTATCTCGAGGCAGCGCGCATCGGTGCCCCCTACGTCTTTCAAATCGATTCCGACGGCCAATGCGATCCGGCTGCATTTCGTTCGCTCTGGGAGCGACGGGACCAGGCTCCCGCGGTCTATGGACGTCGGCTCACCCGTGATGATGGACTCAGTCGGCGGTTGGTCACACGGGTATTGCGCTGGTCGTTAAAACTGGCGCGGAGGACGCGGTTGAACGACACCAATGTTCCGTACCGGCTTTACCGCACGTCGTTGGTCGCGGATGCCGCGAGACAGATCTCCGCCGATTTCGACCTGGCCAATATCGGTCTCGCCCTGCGGATGGAGCCTTTGGGTTTCGTTGAGGTTCCGATCCATTTCCGCGACCGGGTGGGCGGGCACGCCTCAGTTCGCTACTGGGGATTCGTCCGCAAAGGCCGGCGTCTTTTCCGGGATCTTCGATCCCTCTGATTTATGCCCGAGCTTTATGATTATGTGATTGTCGGCGCCGGTTTCTCGGGACTCGTTCTTGCGGAACGGCTGGGGTCATTGGGCAATCGCTGTCTGGTGATTGAGAAGCGCAATCACATCGGTGGAAACTGCCATGACCGCAGGGACCGCAACGGTCTGCTCTACCACGTCTACGGTCCGCACTACTTTCGCACCAATTCGGAGCAGGTGCGCACTTACCTGAGCCGATTCACCGAGTGGCGGGAGGTCCAGTACCGGGCACAGGTTTACACGCGGGACGCCTACTGGAGTTTCCCCGTCAACCTCGCCACCTATCGTCAGCTGTCGCGAAACCCGGCCGCCGCCGAGTCCGACTTCAAGCGCTACCTCGCGGAGAACGTGGTTCCGATCGCTTCTCCGGCGAACTCGAAGGAGGCCATTCTCGCGACCGTGGGTGAGGAGCTCTACGATCTGTTTTTCAAGGGCTACACCGCGAAGCAGTGGGGCCGGCCGGCCGAAGCCCTCGATCCGTCGGTCTGCCGCCGGATTCCCTGGCGGAGCACGGTCGATGAGCGCTATTTCCTTGATGAGTTCCAGGCCTTGCCGAAACACGGTTACCACCGGCTCTTCGAGTCGATGTTTGAGGCCTCCGGTGCGGATCTGCGTCTCGAAACCGACTATCGCGAGATCCTGCCGTATCTGCGTTATCGCCACCTGATTTACACTGGGCCGATCGATGAGTATTTCGATCACTGCTACGGCCACCTGCCCTACCGCACGGTGCGTTTCAACCTCGAGGAACACTCGGTCCGGCACCGGCCCGATGGTTTTCTCCAGCCGGCGCTCCAGATCAACTATCCGGGAGCCGAGCCCTTCACGCGCACGGTGGAACTGAAGCACATCACCGGACAGGTCAGCGAATATTCCAATCTCGTCCGCGAATACTCCGAAGAATATCGGGCCGGTAAAAACGAGCCGTACTATCCGGTCCCTGGCCATGAGAGCCAGGCGTTGATCGAACGTTACCGTGAATTGGCGAACCGCGAGTCAGGGGTGACGTTTCTTGGCCGGCTGGCCCAATATCGCTACCTGAACATGGACCAGATCGTGGCGGGAGCGTTGCATACGTTCGACAAGCTGAGGCTCTCCCCTCCCCCCTCTGCGTTCAACGCGCCGGTGCGTGAGTCCTCACGGATGGCGCTGGTCTGAGCTTGGTCGCAGACTCGTTGGGAGCCAGGAAGCGCTAGACGGGCGCAGTGCGTGTCAGACGCGCGTACCTCGCCGCGAGCAGGACCGCAGCGAAGGCAAGTCCCGCGGCAAGCGCGAGCCAGATGCCAAAGCCACCGAATCCGCCGGCGAATCCCAGCGCGTAGCCTCCCGGCAGCGCGATCACCCAGTAAGCCACGAAGGTGATCAGCGTCGGCACCCTCACGTCGGTCAACCCCCGGAGTGCGCCCGACCCCACGACCTGCCCTCCATCGAAAATCTGAAAGATCCCGGCCACGATCAGCAGATTTCCAGCCGTCGCGATCACCTCGGGATCGCTGACAAAGCGCGCCGCAATCACGTCCGCGCCGACGAAGAATACGAGGGCGAATCCGGTCATCAGGATCGTCCCAACCGCCAGGCCTCCGAAGCCAATTGAGCGGAGTCGGTTGCGTTCACCCGCGCCCACTGCCTCGGCCACGCGGATGCTCACCGCCATCGAAAGTCCAAGAAGGAACATGAACGTCACCGCCGCACAGCTGATCGCAATCTGATGTGCGGCGAGGGGAACGGTGCCCAACCACCCCATCATGATGGCTGCAGCGGCGAAGGCTCCGCTCTCGAAGAGCAACTGGCCCGAGGCCGGAATTCCGATCCGAAGCATTTCCCGCAGGCGGGTTGGCGAGATTCGCGTCATCCAGCGCTCCGGCCAAAACTCCGCGAAACGAATATCCCGTGCGAGCCAGACCACGATCACCACCAGGACCAAGATCCGCGAAAGGAGGGTCGCCCACCCGGCTCCGTCCAGCCCCAACGCAGGCACTCCCCAACGTCCGTAAATCAGGATCCAGTTGAGGATCACGTTCGCGATGACGCCTCCCAGCATCACGACCATCGGCAATCGCGGTTGTCCAAGGGACTCCGCATATTGCCGGAAAACCTGGAACAACAGCGACGGAATCAAGGAGATTGCGATCAGGTTGAAATACGTCCCCACCGCTGCGACCACTTCCGTGGGCTGACCAAATCGGCCGAGTTGCTGACCTAACCCTAACATCACCAGTGTCTCGATCAGTCCGAATCCCAGCGCGAGCCAGCATCCGTGACGAAGCAACTCCGAGCAGCGCTGCGGTTCACCTCCGCCACGGGCGCGGGCGACCAAAACCGTGACAGGCAGCAGCAGGCCGAGTCCGACGACAAAGAACATTCCGAAGAGGTTGCCGGCCAGCGCGGAAGCCGCCAGCGGGACCGCGCCGACACGCCCGATCATGACGCTGTCCGTGACACCCATGAGCATCTGGCTCACTTGTCCGACAATGATCGGGATCGCCAAGATCAGGGTGATCTTGGCTTCCCTCCAGAAGGAAATGGGCGCACGGGTCGACACGAAGCCTTGAGCGAAGATCTCGCACCCAGGAAAGGCAATGCCCCCTTGAAGGCCTCATCGGGGCCGCCTTGGGCGAGTGTCCGATCGGAGCGCATTCACTCACGACTCCACCCTGACCTTCCCGTCAGCGGCTCACTTGGCGGACACGAACTTTGAAATTCCTCGCCGCGACACTGGTCGAGACAAACTTCACCGCTTGAGTGGCAAACGCATCGAGTTCAATTACTTGCCATGGTGACTCTCCGACATCGACCATGCTGTCGGCGCTCTTGAAGAGGATGCTCAGCTCCACCCGATTGGGCTGACTGTCCCGATTCTTGATGTTGACGACCACTTGCAAGCGCCCATCCGCGAGGACGGAGTGCTGGATGCCGGTGCTGGAGACGGAGCCTTGGACCCGCGAATCCATCAACGACAGCTTCTCCGTCTGCTGCAGCGTGTACTTGGTCGTGGTGAGGGGCATGGCCGGAATCGTTGCCATCTGGCACCCGGAAAACAGCAGGAGCCCAGCACCCACGAGCGTCACCGTCCACTTTTGTTGAGAGGAAGAGGGCCGCAGCGAACTGAAGTGTTTTGGAGGAGACGTCATGCGAGGTGTCGATCACTCTTAGGCGACTTTGGCCGGGAAATGTTCCCCGTGCTCAAGAGCATCATCGGCCCTTATGCCACGGGCATGAGCTGTCCTGAAAGTGAAAACGATCCGTGAAGGGCCAGTGGCCGAACCTTTGCCATCACCTGGATCAGGCGAGCAAACCCGTCTGGCGGATCGCTTCGTAACACGCGACGCCCGCTGCGGTGCTCAGATTGAGTGAGCGCAATTCGGGATTGGCATGGGGGATCGTGATTCGACGCTCGTCCCCCAGTTCGGTATGCAACCACTCAGGTGCTCCGGCACTTTCACTGCCGAAGACCAGTCCGTCGCCATCTTCGTAGCGCGCCGTCCAGAAGCTCCGTGACGTCTTGGTGGTCAGAAGCCATAGCCTGCGCGGTGCCGCCGGGCTGGACAGGAACTCTTCCCAACGAGCGTGCTCGTGGACATCAAGTGAATACCAGTAATCCATGCCTGCGCGGCGCAGATTGCGATCGTTGATCGTGTAGCCCAATGGATGAATCAAGTGGAGCCGGGAACGGGTCAACGCACACATCCGGCCAATATTGCCAGTGTTCTGCGGGATCTCCGGCTGAAATAAGACGATGTGGATCATGGGGCGAAGGCTGGAATTGATTCAGAAACGGTGTGACACCCTATGAGCAATCCATAATCGGCGTGATCAAGGCGCTGCTCGAACTTTGACTCCGCGCCACCTTTCCCGATTCTCGCCCTCAAACCCCATGAAACTCCTCGCATGCCTTTCGCTGGCCACCGTGGTCGGCGTTTTCCCGCCCTTCAGTCCAGGTTGCGGCAAGAACTCCGAGGACGAATCTACGTTGACACCGGCGTGACCGTGAAACGCAGGCGATCGATTCCTTTCCATGAGCGCCCCTGAAACCACCTCGGTCCCACTTCTGACCATGCGGGGTGTCGAAAAACGATTTGGTGCGACCTATGCGCTCCGGGGAGTTGAACTCTCCGTATTGCCAGGATCGGTGCACGCGCTGATCGGCGAAAACGGTGCGGGTAAGAGCACCTTGATGAAAACCCTCTCCGGCGCGTACCAGGCGGATGCCGGAGAAATGACGTTCGATGGACAGGTCTACCGACCGACCAATCCGCTCGACGCGCGTTCGCTCGGGGTTTGCATGATTTACCAGGAACTCGCCCTCGCACCGGATCTGAGTGTGATGGAGAACATCCTTCTGGGCATCGAACCCACGCGGGGGCCCTTCATCCGCTGGAGGGAAGTCCGCGAAACCGCGCGTCGCGCCTTGGCGGAAGTGGGCCTCGACGCGGTCGCGCCGGAGACGCCGGTCGGCGATCTTTCGATTGCCAGCCAGCAGCTCGTCGAGATCGCCCGCGCGGTCGCGGTGGGCTGCAAGATCCTTGTGCTTGACGAGCCGACCAGCTCCTTGACGCAGAAAGACGTGGCCAAGTTGTTTGCGCTCGTCCGGCGTTTGAAGGCGAGGGGAATCGCGGTCGTCTACATCAGCCATGCCTTGGAGGAGGTTCAGGCGCTCTGTGATCGTTTCACGGTCATGCGGGACGGTGAGACGGTCGGTCACGGTGTGGTCGGAGAGGTTCCAATCAACCAGATCATTACGATGATGGTCGGTCGGGAAGTGGCCGATCTTTATCCCCGCTCGGCGCGCATTCCGGGCGAGACGATTCTCGAAGTGTCCGAACTCGCGGGAAAGCTCCTGCCGCGGCGCGCCGGGCTGACCCTGCACCGGGGAGAGGTGGTCGGCATCGCCGGATTGATTGGTGCCGGTCGGACTGAAATGCTGCGCGCGCTCTTCGGCCTCGACGTCGTCAGGAGCGGTCGTATCCGAATCGGACACTACAACGGTCCGGCCACCCCTGGGCACCGATGGGACCAGGGCGTCGGACTGGTCAGCGAGGACCGCAAGACCGAGGGACTCGCACAAAATCTCTCGATCGCGGAAAACCTGACGCTGACGCGACTCCGCGGGTTGGGACCCTGGTGTTTCGTTCGTCCCTCCCGCCAACGAGCCGCCTGTGCTCCATGGATTTCCGCGCTGCTGATCAAGTGCCGCGATGCCGGCCAGGCCGTCGAGGACCTTTCTGGAGGGAACCAGCAAAAGGTCGCGATCGCCCGGTTGCTCCATCATGACGCCGATGTTTTTCTGCTCGATGAACCCACCCGCGGCATCGATGTGGGGTCCAAGGCGCAGATCTACGCGTTGATCGACCGGCTCGCACTCGGCGATACGGCAGGCGGGAAAAAGCCCAAGGCGATTCTGGTGGTCAGCAGTTACCTGCCGGAATTGCTCGGCATCTGCGATCGGATCGCGGTGATGACGCGCGGTGTGCTCGGTGAAGCCCGACCGGTGACAGAGTGGACGGAGCATTCCCTGATGCTTGCTGCGACGGGTCAGAACTCCGACGCGGGTCAGGCTGCGGCCGATTCCCCTTATTGACGTTCCGCTCCATTGGAGAGCTGATTCCCCGCTTTCATGCTTCACCGGGGTAGCATGAACCAGGACCCCCAGAGGAGTCTTACGCATGAACGCGCGTCGCGAAAATTCTCCCTTCGCGGTGGGTTCGAGCGAGAAGACCGCCATCCTTTGCGGGGTTTCCGTGTTTCGAACCAAGCTCGCGCTGTACCTGGCTGCCCCCCTTTGCCCGTGGAACGCGGCGGAAATTCTTTGAATCGGGGTTCCGGTTCGTCAGCGTGACGGCGTGAAACTTCGCGTCATCGCAACCGGCGGCACGATTGACAAGGTCTACTTTGACGCCGCCAGCGCTTACGACGTGGGTGAGCCCCAAGTCGGCCCGCTCTTTCGCGAAGCGAATGTCACGTTCGAGTATGTGGTCGAATCCGTGCTGCAAAAAGACAGCCTGGCCATGACCGACGAAGACCGGGTTTTGATCCGCCAGTGTGTCGAGGCGGCGACGGAAAAGCACATCCTGATCACCCACGGGACCGACACGATGACCGCGACCGCCGAAAAACTGTCCGGGCTCGCGGACAAGGTGATCGTTTTCACCGGAGCGATGCTCCCGGCGCGTTTTCGCACCAGCGATGCGCTCTTCAATCTGGGATGCGCCGTTGGGGCGCTGCAGGTTTTGCAACCAGGAATCTATATTGCGATGAATGGGCAGATTTTCCCGGCGGATTCGGTGCGGAAAAACCGTGCTCAGAGTCGTTTTGAGCCAAAGGGGTCTTGATTCATCACCCGCTTTCCCGGGAGGGGTTTTCGATCTTCGATTCATCGGGCGACTGTCGTGCCGAAGCGACCGCGCTGCCGGGCCGCAGCGATCGCAGGTGAGCGCGGGCACCGGCCAGCGCAATCGATTCCAGCCACGCGAGCCGGACCTGGGCGGTCGTCGCATGTCTCACCGGCGGATGGCGCAGGCACAGTCCATCGCCGTCATTCCCGGTTTCGAGCCACCCCCAACCGGTTGGCACCTCATGGAGCTCGATCAAGCCACGAACGGTGACCAAGTAGAGGTGGTCCGCGGCGTGGTAGCGATGAAGGCGGGCAAACTTCAGGGAGCGAAGGATCTTGTGCTGACAGACCTCCAACGCGCACTCGATTTCATCCAGGGTGTCGTGCTTCAAGCCGCGCAGATCGTAGTCGTCGTATTCGGGGAAAAGTGACTCCCCTCGGCGCAGGTCCGGGCGGTGTCCCGCAATCAATCCGCGCAGTTCGCGCGCGCGCGCAGCGAGGCCCTCCGCGGTTCGCCGGACCTCGGGCTCATTCGCTTCGTCCCGCAGGAAATCGGACCGAGCTTGTTTGCACTCGAACATGGCGACCACTCCGGTATCGCCCACGGGGCAACGTGACGCAGCGACCAAGTCGGCCCGATAGGGACTGCGGGGAACCCGGACTTCGCAACCGAGCAGTGGCAGGCGTTGGGTCAGGGCCCACTCGCTCGCGAGTCGCTTCAACTCCCGGTGCGCCAATGACTCCCCCGAATGAGCGGGAGACGGGTTTGCCGCAACGGTAACCATGATCACAAGTGAGGGAGTGGGTTCCGAATCGCGGTTCGCGATGATCGATCACCTCAGGCTGAGAACCTCCGGCGGTGCCTCGAACACCTTCCTCCGACTAGGCCGCACCGCGTCGGAGCAATCCGACCAGCACACCCTGGGATTCCAAGCGCTCAACCGGTATGATATCCGCGTAACGATCGTTCTCAGCACGAAGCACTGCCCGACCGTCCACCCTGAGGTACCGTTTGAGCGTCGTCGAACCATCGACCAGCGCTGCGACAATATCGCCCTCGCGTGGATCCTTCCGGACGAACAGACCGATGTCTCCGGGACAGATATGAGCCTCGATCATGGAATCGCCATTGATCTCCAGCGCCCACAGTTTGGTTCTCTGCGCGACTGAAAGGCCGAAGACTGTCGGATCGACACCGATGGACCTCAGGGGCTGTTGTTCCTGCGCCGAGGGCAAACCGGCCGGAATGGTCCCGTAAACGGAAACGTCAAACAACCGTCCTTGAATCTCCGTCGCCTTCGTTCCCCAAGATCCGTCGGTCAGTTGTTCGATCGCGCCCTTGGCGGCGAGCGATTTGAGATGGCGAACGACGGATGTCTGCGAGCCGAACCCAAATTGCTTTTGAATGATCCGCGTCGATGGTGGGACGATGTTTTCCCGCTGATAGTCGCTGATAAAACCAAGGATTTCTTCTTGCCGGTCAGTGAGCATGGTGAGTTCGATTGAACCGGGGTTCAGTTGAACCCTGCTTGGCGAAGATGGCAAGCAGCAATCACCTCTTTGAACTCAGGCCCGCCTCGTCGGTCGAAGTCACCCAACTGCGCCGAGCCGTCTTCCGGCTGCGGCCAGCACCCCGCCGATTCACTTGGCCGGTTTCGCCCCGTGTTCGTTCGCGTAGTGCTCGCGCAGAACGTCCCGCCCGAAGTCCGCTTCGGGATCACGCCAGACCGCGTGCACGTGGTTCGCGCTGTTCTGCACGTTGTCATACTCAATGAGGAAGGTGGGGCCCTGCACGCGATAGTAGTGCGCTTCGCCGCGTGCGGGTCCCCCGGCCCAAGCGAAATGAACCTGGTCCCAACTGGCCTCGCTGATCTTCCGGAGGTCTTCCGTCGCCACATCCTCGCGGTGGCGGAAGACATAGGCCCGCACCAGTTGTTCGAGCTGGCCGCGTTGCGTCGGATTCATTCTGGCGGCCGGCAATCCTTCAGGCTTTTCCAGAGTGATTCGACGTTGGTTGCCCGTGATGATGTCGCGAGGGGCCTCCGCTGAAAAAAGAGCCACCGAACGCTGAACGGGGTCGAGTGCAAGCAGCAGGCTTCGCCCCAGATCCTCCAGTTCTCCCAGCGCCCGCTGTCCCTTTTGCGGCCCGGTGCGGATCTCCGCGGGATTCGAACCGAAAAACGAGGGCGTGGTGGAAACGTGTTGGGAGCCCACCAACGTGAAATTCACTGAAAGGTGATGGCCTTCCACCCGCCAACCCCAAACGCCATTCGCCGAGGGTGTGCCGAAGACGGAGAAGGTATAGAGCCCGGCGTCGCGGTGGTCGCGTCCCTCGATCTCAAAGAGGATCTTCTCCAATCCCATGATCGCCTGGGCTTGCGCGTGACCGCGTTCGCTCAGGCCAGCCCGTAGCAGGGCCATGGCACGTTCGCGCTGGAGCGGCGTCATTTCCTTCAGCTTCAGTCCGTTTCTTTCCTTGGGCACGAAATGCCAATTTTCCCGTTCGGCATCGTTGACCGGGAAGACCGTACGTCGCGACTGCTCGGGCTCGAGCACACTCAAAAACGCGATCGCAGCGTCGGCCAACTCTCTCGATGCCGAGTGTGCCGCCAGCCAGCCCGGAAAGCCCAAGATACCAGCCACCAGCACGATAATTGAAGCTCGCATGCGGCAACCTTTCAGCCTGAGCCGCGCGAGACAAACCCGAAACCGCGATGAACTCTTCCTTTCACCAAGTAACCCTGCCCGATCGCCGCGCCCTGCAGGATCGTCGTGGCAGACACGGCACGCCGCTGATTGCCCCATGAGAGGTTGCACGAAGACGATCAACTGTTGCTCCTCCGTTCGTCGAACCAGATCAGGGCGTTTAATCGTTGGCTCAATGTCCCGGGGACTCCCGTGGAGCCCACATCGGGTGCCGGCGAGCTCCGTGCCCGTTAGAGCTTGGCCGCGGCGTCGGAGTCGACCAGCCAGGTCACGCGATCGGGGGCAGTTGACAGAATCTTGGCCGGCACGTCGCTCCATGATTCATTGCCGTGCATCACCCGCCAGAGCGCGGCCGTCTTGCTCGCGCCGAGCACCATCACGATGATTGAGCGGCACAGTCGCAATCCCGTCGGGGTAATGGTCAGGCGCCATCCCTTTGTGGCGGCATCCACCGCAGCAAATGCGAGTCCGCCATCGTCCTCAAAGAGCGGCGTTGCGGGAAAGAAGGAAGCCGTATGCGCATCTTCACCAAGGCCGAGCATGCAGACATCGTATGACCGGCCGGGACCCGCGAGGATCAGCCACGTCCTCCGATAGGCTTCCGCGGCTTCTTGCGGCTCGTAGGCGACCACCCACGGGTGACGATGGTCACGCGGCACTGCCAAGGGCTCGAATAACAGGCGTTCGGCGCTGCCAAAATTGCTTTGTTCATCGTTGAGCGGCACCAGACGTTCATCGCTGACCGTAAAGTGCGTCTCCGCAATCAGGTCATGGGTCAGGGCGCGCCGCTGGACCGCCCATCGACACCACTCCTGAGGCGTTTGCCCCCCGCTCAGCGCCCAGGTAAAATGACGCGACTGTGCCTTCGCTTTCTCCGCGGCAGCGATGGCCACCACCTTGGCGAAAAGGTCGTCACGTTTGCCGATGATCAGGCGGCCATAGTCAGTGATTGTTTCGGTCATGAAGTCAGGGGAGCGGAGTGTGCAAAGAGGAGTGATAGAAGGTCAGAAGCGGCGGATCATCTGCGGTTGGCAATCTCCAAGGGCGATCCCCGGCGGCCCCGCAGTCGACCGGGTGGGCATTCAAAACCGGCGAACGTCCAACCTCTGCCCGGAAGGTCAAAAAAACATCGCCTCGCTCAATGCAGCTTCAGGCGAGAGCAGGCTGACGGTCGTGGTCAGGCGAATCGCCTCGCCGCCGAAGCTGGCCTCGAAAAACGCGTGACGGGCATTGAAGTCCCCCTGCCAGTGAAAGCGGTGGGCACATCCGTAGGAGAAGTCCAACGACAGTTTTGAACCGGTCGGAGGCAGTGCTCCCTCGACGGTGTACTGCAGATCATGGGCTGCGCCACATTCCCGCAGCCGACCTTCAATCCATCGACGGAGGGCGTAGGCCTCCGACGCATGGGAAGAGGTGTGCGTCACTCGGACCGACAGGAGTCCTTCAACCAACGTTTCCGGTGGTGTGCCTGCAAGAAACTGTCCGATCGATTGTCGGACCGGCAACAGCCGCGCGTGCGCGAGATCCCGGACGATCTCGGGTCGGGGCCAAGGATGGGTCAGAGCGTCGTCAGGCACAATCGCCGTATCGAAAATCACCCGCTTTGAACTCCGCAGGAGGTACTGATAGTCGGCCAGACGTGAACTCAACGAGAAGCGGTGGGCCCAGTAAAAAAGTGGCAGATCCGCCGAAAGACAGACCGAGACCTGGTTCTCCAGATAACACCGCGCGGATCGGGGGTAACTCAGTGCGACAAACTCCACGCAGCGGGTATCCCCCTTCGACTTTCCGAGAAAACACTCTCCGTAGACCTTCGCCCGCAGCTCGGTCATGCCGTTGTCGATTGAAAGCGGACAAAGAACCACCACGCGGCACGGGTAACGGTGCGCGAACTGGAGGGCGGTCTGAAATTGAGCACAACCATCCTCGGGTGTCGTCGCGAAACCGAGATGAAGCACGAGGTTCAATTGCGTCGCCTTGACATCATCGAAGCCGGGCGCGGAGTCACCCGCCGCGGCGGCATCGATCCACATCTTGTCGAGGTTCCGGGAGATCGAGCCAACCGGCACCTCGATCCCAGGGAGTGCATTGAAAACAGCAGGCATAGGGAGCGCAGAAAACTTAGTCGTGACGGCGCAGGGACACCGGCCTGCAGTCCACCCATCGGGCATCGACGTAGGGGGGCTGGTCGCTCACGCTGCTCAAGGCTTTCTCCAATGGTGATTGGTCTTGCCGAGGATCTCGTCAGCGGAAGGCGGGCCCCATGAGCCCGCCGCATAACGATCCATGCCGTCGGCCGCGGCGGCGGCCCACGCTTCCAGGACCGGGGTGTAGAGTCGCCAGGAGGTCTCGGCTTCGTCTCCCCGGATAAAAAGGGTTCCATCCCCGATCATCGCATCCAGCACGAGCCGCTCGTACGCCTCGGGTGTGTTCGAGCCGAAGGTTGTGCTGTAGCGGAAATTCATTTTCACCGGTTGGGTGCGCGTTTCCAGGCCCGGGACTTTGCCATTGAGGACGAGGCACAGCCCCTCATCCGGCTGGATCTGGAAGGCGAGTGTGTTCGGCGCGAGATTGAACCGGTCACCCTCGGCAAAGAGCGTTCCGGGAGGTCGCTTGAACTGAATGGCAATCTCGCTCACGCGGCGGGCCATGCGTTTTCCTGAACGCAGGTAAAACGGCACCCCTTGCCAGCGCCAATTGTTGATCGAAAGGCGGATCGCAGCGTAGGTCTCCGTACTGGAGGCCGCGTGAATGCCCTCCTCCTCAAGATACCCCTTCGCCGGCTTTCCGCCGAGCAGTCCGGCGGCGTACTGGGCCCGGGCAACATCGCCGTCGGCTCCCAATCGCAGGGGTTGGATGGCTTTGAGAACCTTGACCTTCTCATCGCGGACCGCCTCGGCATCGAGCGAGACGGGTGGCTCCATCGCGGTCAGGGCCAGCAGCTGCATCGTGTGGTTCTGGATCATGTCTCGCAGCGCCCCGCTCTGCTCGTAATAGCCGCCCCGCGTGCCCACGCCGACCTCCTCCGCCACGGTGATCTGAACACTGTCGATGAAGTTCCGGTTCCACAGGGGCTCGAAGATCGAGTTGGAGAATCGCTGCACCAGCAGATCCTGGACGGTTTCCTTGCCAAGATAGTGATCGATCCGATACACTTGGCGCTCCTCAAAGACGGAGCGGATCGTGCCATTCAGGGCCACGGCGGACACCAGGTCCCGGCCAAAGGGCTTCTCGATGACGACTTTGGCGTGGTAAGGCTTGTCGAGATGCTTCGAGGCCAGCCCGCTCGCACCAAGATTGAGCAGGATCGGCGAAAAGACGGAGGGTGGTGTCGAAATGTAGAAGAGGGGCTGGAGGTCGCGCCCGATGCGCTTTTCGATTCCCGCGATATGGGCGGCCAGCCGGTCGAACGCCGGCTTCTCGTCGTAACCGCCGGCCACATACGTTGTCCGCTCGGCAACCCGGCCCCAGATTTCCGGATCCATTTCCCTGCGGGAAAACTCCTTGATCGCATCCGCGGCCAGCGTTCGGAACTCGTCGTCCGGGATCGCCTTCCGTCCGTACCCGACCAGATGAAAATCCGCCGGAAGCAGGTTGTCCGCCGCCAGATTGTAGACGGCGGGAATCAGTTTGCGGGCGGTCAGGTCACCCGAGGCGCCAAAGATCACGACGACCGTAGGGGGTGCGCCGCGGTGCTTGCTCAAGCCCTGCAGGAATGGATGTCGCGGTTGGTTCTCGGCCATGACGGAGGAGAGTTTGTCGGCAGGCTCGGCGGGCGAAGCAAGCGGTTTGTTTGCCGGCAGGGCCCGGAACCGACGACGGACCTCATCGGCGGTAATAAGTCCGGAATAGCGGGACGTTCGCAAAATGCCTGACGCGGGGGTCCGTTCCGGGTTCCTCCAGAGGAATGATGCTCTCCAGAGCTACTTCGACCACATCGAAGCGAAACATCGAGGGGCGGCGCGAAATCGGCAGCGCCCGCAGATAGGCATCGCACGCTCGCCGCAGGGCCCTGCGCTTGCGCTGGTTGATCGCATGATACCCGGACACGTGCGCGCTCGCGTCCCGGGTCTTCACTTCAACAAAAACCAGCACCGGTCCATCCAGTGCCACGACATCCAGCTCCTGCCTAAGGTCGTTGGGGTCCCGCCAGTTGCGGGCGACGATCGCGTAGCCACGTTCTTGCGCCAGCCACGTCGCTGCCAGCGATTCGCCCAAAGCCCCTGTGTCAGGCTGAAGGCGGCGAACGAGTCTTTTGATCCGTTCGAACATACTCCTTCATCGGTCTCAGGCGGTGGCGGCGACTGAGGTCTGGGCAGTTCTCGTTCCTCTCACCGCTTCAGCAATATTCTGCGGCGCAGTCTCAGCATCACCAATCAGATGATTAAACTTCATCGAAACGGTCTTCGAGACGCCGCGTTCTTCCATGGTCACTCCGTAAATCGCCTGCGCCGCGGAGACGGTGCGTTTGTTGTGGGTGATAATGATGAACTGGGATTCGTGGACGAACTTCTTCAGCAGGTCGGTAAACCTGCCAATGTTGGATTCGTCCAACGGTGCGTCCAACTCGTCGAGCAAGCAGAATGGCGACGGCTTGACCATGTAGAGCGCGAAGAGCAAGGCGACCGCCGTCAGCGTCTTCTGTCCGCCCGAGAGCAGGGTGATGCTCTTGAGTTTGGTCCCCGGGGGTTGCGCCGTGATCTCGATGCCACTCTCTAGGACGTCATCGGTTTGGATCAGTTCCAGATTGGCCACCCCGCCGCCAAACAGCGTCTGAAAGGTGTAGACGAAATTCTTTTTGATCTGCTCAAACGTCACCGAGAACTGCTGCTGCGACGTCTGGTTGATCTCGTCGATCATCTTGATCAACGCGGTCTTCGCCTGCACGAGATCGTCGTTTTGCGCTCTGAGGAAATCATAGCGTTGCTTCAATTCCGCATACTCTTCGATGGCGACCAGATTGACCGCACCCATCGACGCGAGACGTTGGCGGAGGGCTTCAATTTCCGTCTTGAGTGGGGCCCATTCGGTCGAGGTCTCAAGCTGTTTGAGATCGTCCTCCGTCGGATCGGGCTTGGGCCCCTTCTTCTTTCGCCGGCGGGAGGCAGTCGCGGCGGGAACGGCCGCGGCGGGAGCGGTTTCCGCCGAAGACCCGGCAGGAGCGGCCAACGTGGAGGCTTCCCTTGGGTTCCCGGCGGGAGTGATCGAAGAGACTCCCAAGGGTGCCGCGGGCGCAGCCGCTGGCACTGCGCCTTCGGATTCCTCGTCCTCATCGTCGAGATCGAGAAGCTTGATATCCGGCGGTTCATCTTCCGCGCGCCAAAGCAGGGTTCGCCAATCGTAGGTGCCGACCCGGATCTGATACTCCCGCTGCACGTCCTCCTCGATGAAGAGCGCACGTTGTTTGCTCTCCGCGAGTTTGATTTCACACCGATTCAACTCTGCCTGCGCCCGATCGGCCTCGTTGCGAATATCGAACTGGCCCGATTCGACCCCGCCAATCGACTGTTCGAGTGCGACGAGCTCATGTCGGATCTGTTCGACCTGATTTTGCGCCACCAGCAAGGTCTCCGCGAGCTGTGCCGCCTGCGCCTTTTGGCGTGCGCCGGCCTGTTCGAGATCGGCGACCTGCTCGCTCCAAACCTCGATCTCCTGCTGGCGTTGGACGAGCAGTTCTGAAATCTGACTTCTCCGACGTTCCATGTCGGCCAGACCGCGATCGAGCACCTCGACCCGCTGACGTCGTTCCGCGAGTTCGAGGCGGGCTTGGGCGAGGGATTCCCGCTTCACGTCCCGGTCGGTGCGGAGCTCGACGATGCGAACATCCAAGGCATTGAGCCGTTGACGCAACGCCTCGGCCGCTTCGTTGGCTTGAACCAAGCCTTTTTGAGCCCGGTCGAATCTGACTTGCGCCTCGTGCCGCGCCTGTTCCAAGGCTGCGACTTCATTCTCCATGCGCATGAGCCGCTGGCTGACCTCTTCCAAGGCCTTGAGTGCCCCTCGCTGTTCCTGTTGAACCGAGGCGACATTCTGCGTCGAAAGCAAAACGTCCTGACGGCATTGCTCCAGATGACTTTCGACTTCGGTCAACCGTGCCTGGAGTCCGTCAATCAGCGCCCGCTGCTGGTCATGCTGGAGTTGATCCTCCACCAGTGCCTTGGCCGTTTCCCGCAAATCGACCTCGCGTTGCATGATGCTGTTCGATGACTTCTTGTGAAATCCGCCATAGACGAGCCCGCGTTGGTCGACCAGATGGCCGCTGCGGGTAGCGACAGAGAGAAACGTGAACGAGGGATTGACCTTCCAGTACTCCAGGAACGCGTTCAGGTCGTCGGCAACGTAACAGGCATCGAGCAATGCCAGGATGGGGTGATCACTGGCGGACGAGGATACGACGGAGCTCGCACGCACCAGCCCCTCCGGCAACTCCATCGACGGGGACGGAAGTCGGGAGCCGCATCCCACCACCCTGAGCACCGCCGCTCCGATCTGCTCCTGCTCGAGCTGGGAAAGGATTCGTTGCGCGGTTTCCAGATCGAGCACTCCAATCGCCTCGACGGCGGTTCCTAGAAGCGACTCCAGAGCCTTGGCAAATTCCGGCTTGATCTCCAGTCCATGGGTCACCGGTTCCACCTTCGCCCCGGCCAACGCCCCATTGAGTCGCCCCTGCAAGATCGCCTTGGCACCTTCACCAAAGCCTTCGAGCCGTTCCTGAAGCTGTTGCAGCAGCTTCAGCCTCGCCGTGCGCTGGGCCAAACCACGATCGATTTCCTGGAGCTTCTTTTGCGCGTCCCGAAACTCACGCGTCAAATCGGCAATGGCCTGCTGCGTTGCGGTCACCTCGTGATGCGCCCGCGCCTTTTCAACCAGCGCCTCTTCGACGCGTGCCTCCACTTCGCTGCAGAATGCCGACGCGGACGACTGCTGGGCGCGTACCCCTTCGATGTCCCGAACCACGGCGTCGTGCCGCTGGGCGCTCGTTTTTTGGTCGACCTCGTAGCTGGTCGTATCGGTCCGGAGTCGCGCGACCGTGCTCTCATGCTGGAGGAGCTGAAACTTGGCCTGCTGCAACTCCTGCTCGTGCTTCGAAAGCTCGCCTTCGACGATCGCCAGATCGCGATTCCGCTGCTGAAAAACGTCATCAGAACTGCCCAACAGGGTCAGTTGCTGTTCCTTGTCCAGCGCCCCGGTATCAACCTGCGAAGCCAATTCGCGCAACTGCATGTCCAGTTCAGCCAAATTGTCTCGCGAGGACTCCAGACGATCGCTCAACCCGGCGCGCTTGATCTGAGCGAGGTTACCCTGATTTTCCGCCTGCTCTTTCTGTGACCGCAGATCAAAAACCGACTGCTGAGCATCTTGCACCCGTTGGTTCAGGCGGGAACGCTCCGTCCGCTTTTCCTCCAATGCACTTTGCCGCTGCATCAGTTCAACCCGGCGGGTTTCGGCTGCGGCCCGCAGGGAAATAACCTGGTTTTCGAGTCCGGAGAGGGTCGTCATCAGCTCCGCATGCTGATGCCCGGCATGAGATAACACCAAATGACGCAAGCGGTGGCTGAGTCGTTTATAACGCAACGCTTTCGATGCCTGGCGTCGAAGCGTACCGATCTGACGTCCGACCTCCCCGATGACATCCGCCACGCGCGCTAGATTCTGATCGGTCAATCCAAGCTTCTGCAAAGCCTCCTTGCGTTGAGACTTATACTTCGTAATGCCCGCGGCTTCCTCAAAAACCGCCCGACGCTCCTCGGGTTTCGAGGAAAGGATCTGGTCGATCTGGCCTTGAGCCATGATCGAGTAGGACATACGTCCGATGCCCGTGTCCATGAACAGCTTCTGAATGTCTTTCAGGCGACAGGGTTGCCCGTTGAAGAAATATTCACCCTGACCGTCACGGTGGACCCGACGCATGATCTCGATCTCATGAAACTCGCTTCCCAATTGCTTCTCGCAATCGGTCAGAAGGAGGGAAACCTCGCACAACTGCGCCGGTTTGCGGGTGTCGGCACCTTCGAAGATGACATCTTGCATCTTCCCTCCCCGCAGCGCTTTGGCACTCTGCTCGCCCAAGACCCAGCGAATCGAGTCGGCAATGTTGGATTTGCCGCAACCGTTCGGTCCCACCACCGCCGTCACCCCGGGTTCGAATCGGAGTGTGGTCGGATCGGCAAAGGACTTGAACCCATGAAGCTTGAGCGCCTTGAGATGCATGAAAGAACGGTCGATTGAGACGCCGACGAATCGGTGAGCAAAGAAAAAACGCGCTTCGCCGAGTCGCGAGGCACGAGAGGCCCCAAATCAGGGGTGATGTGGAAGCGATGAGAAGGGCGACGTCGAGACACCGACCCGGGCGCTGGGTTCAGCCGGCCTTGGTGGGCCCACCCGCTGGGGCCGAGTCCCCTACCCCGGGCAGGCGGTTCTCATTTATGATCCCACGGCAGCCTGATTTTCAATCGTGGGTGCTCCCAGACCTTGAAAGGGGTGAACATTTTCCCCGGATTGAGGATGCCGTTGGGGTCAAGCGCCGTTTTGACCGCCTTCATCGCCTTGATCTGTGCGGGGGAATGCTGGAGTCGGAGGAAAGGCGATTTGGCCAGTCCGATGCCGTGTTCCCCCGAGATGGCCCCGCCCAATCGCACCACCTCGCGCATGAGGGTGCCGACCGTTCTCTCCGCTCGGAGAAACTCTGCCCGGTCGGCTGCGTGGTACATGATGTTCACGTGGAGGTTACCATCCGCAAGGTGACCGAATGTGGGAATGGGCAACCGGGCTTTGGCCCGCAGGCGATCAAGAAAGGCCGCGAAGCGCTCGTAATTTCGCATGGGAACCACGATGTCCTCGTTCAATTTGGCGTCGCCGAGTTCAAACATCGCTCCCGAGCACTTGCGGCGAACGCTCCACAATTCCTCCGCTTCGGGCCGGTTCGCGGCCTCTTTCATCGCCAAGGCGTGTGTCCGCGCCCAGTCGAGCACCGGCTGTCTCGCTTCGGCCAGCTCGCCAGCGGTGCCCGCCAGCTCCAGTAGGATCACCGCCCGACCGGCTTGACCGGGAAAGACGGTTTTGCCAGTTGCGCGTTCCGCACAGGTGACGCTGGCGCGGTCGAGGAATTCACAGATTGCTGGCTGGATGCGCTGGGCGAAAAGAGCCCGGGCGGCTCTGAAAGCGGCCGATTCGTCGGCAAAGGCGGTCAGGATCGTCCAACGTGCCGCCGGTTGAGGGATGAGCTTCAACGTCGCTTCCGTCACGACCCCCAACATACCTTCGCTCCCAATCCAGAGATCACGGAGGTTGAAGCCCGCGGCGAACTTCTTCGTCCCACTGCCCCATTCCACGTATTCGCCCGTCGGCAGAAAACCTCGAAGTGCGAGGACGAAGTCACGGGTGACGCCATACTTTCCACCATGCATGCCGCCCGCATTGCAGGCGATATTCCCTCCCAGGGTGCTGTACTGTTTCGAGGCCGGGTCCGGCGGATAGAACCAGCCCGCCGCTTCCACCGCACGCTGCAGGTCAGCGACAACCACCCCGGCCTGAGCCTCGACCGTGCCCGCTTCCGCATCGAGGCGAATGCGCTTCCAGCCCGACAAGTCGAGCACCCAGCCACCGCGAAGCGGTGAGCCGGAGCCGGTCAGCGATGTTCCGCCGCCGCGAACGGTCACTGGAACCTGGTGGCGATTCGCCAACTCGAGCACCGTGGTGATGTCGGCGCGGGTGCGTGGTCGGACCACGGCAGCGGGCATGAACGAGAGCTTGCTGCCATCGAAGGAGGCCCGAAACCGGGCTTCTTCCTCCAAGGCGACCTTCACTCCAAGGCGCCTTTTGAGTAAACGCGTGGCTGAGAGAACGGAGGACATGCGGAGAAAGCTTCCAGACGCCCACCCAACCGCGCAACTGCATAACCGCCAGCCCGCATGCGCCTCGTATCCGGGTCACATTTCCCTCCCTTCGCGTTCTGCGGTCGATCCATGCGCTCGATCTTCGTGCGTGGTGAACGTTAGGCATCTTCAGGCTTTTCAGTCCATCGCCCCACGCGTTTGATGGGCCTCCCATGACACGCGTCCTCCTGTCGACCACCTCGTTTCAAGATACCCCCGGCATCCATCACGAGATGCTGGCCCAGGCAGGTTTCGAGATCGTGCGCGAAAGAGGGCCCTTGCCCGAAAGTCGCATGCTCGAGCTGGCTGGTCAGTTCGACGCCTACCTTTGCGGCGACGACGCGTTCACCCGCGCGGTGATCGAAAAGTCACTCCCTCGCCTCAAGGTGATTTCCAAGTACGGGATCGGCTTGGACAAGATCGACGTCGCGGCTGCAACCGAACTGAAGGTTCCGGTGCTCTTCACCCCCGGCGTCAATCACACGACCGTGGCCGAACATACGTTTGCGCTGCTCCTCGCGACTGCCCGTAACCTCGTGACGGAGGCGAATCACGTCGCCGCCGGTCGCTGGACCCGGATCACCGGTTCGGAATTGTGCGGCAAGACCATCGCCATCGTGGGCTTCGGTCGCATCGGCAAGGAGGTCGCGATCCGTGCCCGCGCCTTTGGACTTAAGGTCCTCGGGTACGATCTTTACTGGGACGATGATTTCGCGCGTTGGCATGACGTGGAGCGGGTGCAGGATTTGGACACTCTCCTATCGCGGTCGGACATTGTTTCCCTCCACGTCAATCTGACTCCACAGACACGGCACCTCTTGAATGGACAAAACCTGTCCAAGCTCCGCAAGGGGGCGATCATCGTCAATTGCGCCCGGGGCGAGTTGGTGGAGGTTGAAGGCTTGGTCGCCGCTCTGAAGTCGGGACATCTGCGTGGTTACGCGGCCGATGTGCTGGACCAGGAACCGCCTCCTGCCGATCATCCACTGCTTGGACTCCCGAATGTCATTCTGACCCCGCACATTGGTTCGCGCACCAACGAGAGTGTGCAGCGGCAGGCATCCTGCGCAGTTGAGAACCTGACGTTGTTCCTTTCCGGACGTCGCCCGATCGCGCAGGCGAACCTGAAGTAACACCCGCTCCTCCCCGTCTGCACCGATTGGTCGGACGCGCCGATGCAGGCGTTGGACCGGCCCGACCCCAGCCATTCCCATGGAAATCTTCCACATCGTTCCCGAGTCCCGCCACAATGCGCTGGTCGCTGCCGCTTATCAGCACCGCGGATACACCGCCGACGAGGCGGCCGAGGGGTCGCGGTTCTGCGCCGAGGCCTCACGCCACGGCATCCGCACGCACAACGCGCTCAAGGCACTGCATTTGGACCATCTCTTTGGTTCCGGCTCCAAGGGCTGCGTTCCTGGGGCCACGATCGAGGAAATCCCGTGCAGGTTTCCGTCCGCCCGAATCTGGAACGCCAACCGGAAACTGGGTCAGGCCACCGCCTACCGGGCGATGGACCAGGCGATTCGCCTCGCCGACGAGTACGGCGTCGGCACGGTTTCGGTCGACAATGCCTTCCACTACCTCTGGGGCGGCGGCTACGTGATGGACGCAGCGAAACGTGGCTACATCGCCTACACCAATTGTACGGCGGCGCTCGCTGAAGTGGTCCCGTTCGGAGGCAAATTCCCGACGCTGGGCACCAATCCCCATTCCTGGGGCTTCCCCACGACGGATGCGGTGGGTTTCCCGATCGTGATCGATTGGGCAACGTCGGTCGTCGCCATGGGCCGGGTTCAGCAACTCAAACGCGAAGGCAAGCCGTTGCCGCCGATGGCCGCGGTCGACAAGGATGGCAATCCCACGACCGACGCGAACGCGGCGGTCTCGTTGCTGCCGTTCGGGGCGCACAAGGGTTATGGGTTGTCCTTGATCAACGAGATCGTGGGTGGCTTCATCGGCGGCTCGTTGCCGACGCTGCGCAACCGTTGGGCGGACGACAGCGACAAACACACCTGCACGTTCTTCTTCCAGGTCATTCACCCGGAGGCGCTCAGCGCGGGCGCATTCGCCAAGGGCCGCTCTCAGTCCGAAAACGTCAAGGCGGTCATCGCCGACGTGCTCGGTCACGGCAATGAGCGCTGCCTTCTGCCTGGACAGGTGGAAGCCGACTTTGCCCGCAAGACGGCAGCGGCTGGCGGTTTGTTGTTCAGCGCCGCGGAAATTCAGGCGTTCGATGAACTTGCCCGCGAATGCGGCCAGCCCGCATGGGCGGCCTCCGATTTTGCAATCACTTCCTGAGCACCCTGCCCGTCCTCCATTTTTCTTCCTCCATGAGCCTTAAGATCAAACCAGCCTCCGACTGCCACTTCGACCAGCTTTCCCTGGGCGAGGTCATGCTCCGCCTCGATCCAGGCGAAACCCGTGTGCGCACCGCACGCCATTTCACCGCCTGGGAAGGCGGAGGTGAGTACAACACGTCCCGCGGACTGCGGAAGTGTTTCGGTCTTCGGACCGCCGTCTGCACCGCGTTTGTTGACAACGAGGTTGGACACTTGGTTGAGGACTTCATCATGCAGGGCGGCGTCGCCACCGATTTCATCAAGTGGCGGGAGGATGACGGCATCGGCCGCACCGTGCGAAACGGTTTAAATTTCACCGAGCGAGGTTTCGGCATCCGTGGGGCGGTGGGTGTGCCTGATCGCGGGAATACGGCCGCCAGCCAGCTCAAGCCGGGCGATTTCGACTGGGATCACATTTTCGGAAAACTGGGCGTGCGCTGGTTCCATACGGGTGGCATCTTCGCCGCGCTCTCCGAGAGCACCGCTGCGATCACCGTCGAGGCCGTCAAGGCGGCGAACCGGCATGGGACGATTGTCTCCTATGATCTCAACTATCGGCCCTCCCTCTGGAAGACCATCGGCGGCCTCAAGAAGGCGCAGGAGGTCAATCGCGAGATCGCAAAGTACGTCGATGTCATGATCGGCAACGAGGAAGATTTCACCGCTTCGCTCGGCTTCGAAGTCAAAGGCGCGGATCACTCCCTCAGTCACATCGAGACCGATGCGTTCAAGGCGATGATCGAAACCGCAGTCGCGGCGTTTCCCAACTTCAAGGTGGCCGCCACCACGCTTCGCCGCGTGATCACCGCCACCAAGAACGATTGGAGCGCGATTCTTTGGCACGATGGGAAGTTTTACGAGAGCCGGAAGTATCCCGAACTGGAGATTCTCGACCGTGTGGGCGGGGGAGACAGCTTCGCCAGCGGGCTGCAGTTTGGGTTTCTTTCGAAAAATGATGCCCAATTGGCCGTCGACTACGGTGCCGCCCATGGCGCGTTTGCTTCGACCACGCCAGGCGACACATCCATGGCCACGCAGAAGGAAGTCGAAAAACTGATGAAGGGCGGGGGTGCCCGCGTCGTGCGCTGATCGATCCAAGATCGCGGCAATCGAATCCGTCCGGCTCCAGCCGGACGGACTTTTCCGGACAGTTTTCCAAGGAAAACAGTGTCGAGGAGGAGGAGCGCTCGGGCCTACGGCTTGCGGCGGCTGGCCGCGACGGCCAGCAGGGTCAGTGCCATCGCAAAGAGGGCTCCCGAGGATGCCGCGTCCGGAACGTTTCGCGAGCGGAATGCGATCAGGCCAAAATCGGATTCACTTTTATTCGGAATCCTCGCGCTCAGGGGCGAGAGCCGCAGGGAGCTGATAGCAAGGTTCCCAAAAGGATTGGTGACTTTCCAGACCCCGTCAGCGCTCCAGGAGGCCGGGGAGAGATTGAGAACGGTCGCCCCAGAGAAACTCCAGTCCGCGGCGGTTTCCCCGATCGCGGTCAAGATAAAGGGCAAACTCGTGCCGTTCACGTAGGCGCCGGCTCGCTCTTGATTATCGTCGTACTCATCACCATCGAACAGCAGGCCCAAGGTGAGGTAATCAAATATCTGCGGTGTCGCGAACGTGAGCGTCAGGCTCTGGTTGAGTCGAATTTCAAGTCCCGTGTCATCATCCCGGCTTTTGAAACCAAGGAACGTCGAACCCCAGTAACTGACTCCTACGAACGGGATATCATCTCCGCCTGAGAACGTCACTCCGGCCGGAGCGTTCAGTCCATTGACATCTGCCTCATAGGTGATCGTGCCGGCTTGCAGAGCAGTCGCACCCAAAAGCGCAACGATCCCGAGAATCTGACGAAGGGCGTGCATGATGTTGACGGTTCGGGAAAAGGAAGGCCGAACAAGTCCGTCCGTCCGGCCAATTCCCCGCACCCTGTATGGTTGCCTCGGAAGGCACGCCCGCAATCAAATAACCGGGTTCTGCGTGGAAATGCCCACGTTCAAGTGGAAACTACGTAGCGTCGTTCGAATGAAAACGGCACTCCGTATCCCGCTTGGCCCTGCTCTGCCTCGTCCGACGACCGGGTGCGGAAAGGATTGAAACTTGCCTGGACCCGGCTCGCACTGAAGTCAGCCCCTGCCATGGACTCCTCCCTTCCGCTCCGCCGCACCTACCTGCCGTGGGTACTCGAGATTCTTTCCCGGTTGCTGATGGTCTGTCTCTATCGGATTCGGACGCGAGGCTCAGAGCGGCTGCCGGCGACGGGCGGTGTCCTCCTGGTTGCGAATCATCTTTCGTACATCGACCCGGCGCTGATTCAGGTGGCCTGCCCCCGTCCCATCCGGTTCGTCGGGGCCGACGCCGTTCGCAAGTCGCACCCTCTCTTTGATTGGCTGTTCCGCCAGTCCGGCACCTTGTCGATTTCTTCAGGGAGCGCCCTCGAGACCACGCGCCGGGTGATTTCCGCCCTGTCCGCCGGCGAGGTCGTCTGCGTCTTTCCCGAGGGTGCGATTTCCCGAACCGGTCAACTGCACGCAATCATGCGTGGATTCGAGCTGATGGCCCGCCGCGCGCGAGTACCGGTCGTCCCCGTGGCTCATGACGGCATCTGGGGCTCCGTCTTCTCCTTCTCGGGTAACAAGCTCCTTTTCAAGTCGCCGCGTTTGATGCCGACCTCGGTATTTGTGGCCTGGGGACATCCGCTTGCACCGTCGGCCGCCACCGCAAGCCGTATCCGGCGGGAGTTGCTGGACCTGGGCGAGGAGGCCTTCCAGGAGCGGCCGGTTCTTCGCCGGCATCTGGCCCGCGAATGTGTCCGGGCCCTCGCCAAGAGGCCAGGGCATCTGCAGATCATCGATCGGACCGCAGAACGCCGGCCCGTCAAGGCAGCCCAACTGCTCGCCGCCGCATCGGCGCTCTCCCGGCGTCTTCGGCGGACCATTCCGGAGCGCCGCGTGGGCATTGTCCTGCCCCCTGGTGCCGGTGCGGCAATTGCCAATCTCGCGGTCATCTGCGCGGGAAAGGTCCCGGTCAACCTCAACTTCACCGCCGGCAAGGCCGCGACTGAGGCAGCACTCCGCATCGGGGAAATCCGGACCGTGATTTCGGCGAATCTCATGCGCGCGAAGGTGCAGAACTTCCCTTGGCCGGAGACGACCCTCGACCTGCGAGAGGAGATCGCCGCGATGGGCGGCAAACGCGCCATCCTTCCGTGGTTGATCGCCGCCTGGATCCTGCCCAATCAACTCTACGCCTCGCTGCTCGGGCTTCCCCGGGAGGGCGACCGTGAGGAGGCGGGCGTGCTCTTCACCAGTGGCAGTTCTGGCGAGCCCAAGGGTGTGGTCCTTTCACACCGGAACATCCTCGCGAACTGCTGGCAGATTTCATCCCTGTCGATCCTTCCCGACAGCGCGGTCCTCATCGGTTGCCTGCCCCTGTTTCACAGCTTCGGTTTCACCGTGACACTTTGGTACCCGATGATCCGCGGTTGCCGCCTCGTCACGGTCCCCAGCCCGCTTGAATCGCGCAAAGTCGTCGAGGCCATCCGTGACGAAGAAGCGACCGTGTTGGTGGGGGCGCCCACGTTCCTTCGCCCAATCCTCAAGAAGGCCGAGCGCTCCGAACTACGCACCTTGGAACTGGTCGTCTCCGGGGCCGAGAAGATGCCCCGGGAACTCTATGAATCCTTCCAGGATCGGCACCATATCGAGCTCATGCAGGGTTACGGCCTCACCGAAACCTCCCCGGTCACCAACGTCAATCAGCACAATCCTCCGTTGCTGACCGAGACCGCGGACATCCAGGAGGGCAAGCGCGTGGGGACCGTGGGACGCATGCTCCCGGGAATGACCGCTCGAATCGTGGATCCGGATACGTTCGCGGAGCGGGCGCTGACCGATTCTGGAATGCTGCTCTTCCGCGGCGCCAATGTCTTCGAGGGGTATCTCAAGGATCCTCAAAAGACCGCTGACGCGTTCAGAGACGGCTGGTTCGTGACTGGAGACTTGGCGCGATTCGACGAGGAAGGGTTTCTCACGATTGAGGGACGGCTCTCCCGTTTTTCCAAGATCGGCGGAGAGATGGTGCCGCATGGGACCGTGGAGCAAACGCTGGTCGAGGTCTTCGATCTGGACCAGAGCGAGGGGCCGCTTGTGGTTGTGGTCGGCGTGCCCGACGCCAGCAAGGGCGAGGCGTTGATTTTGCTCACCTCGCTCGAACTCACCACCGAACAAATCCGCGAACGACTGTTGGCGGCCGGCCTTCCGTCGCTATGGGTGCCCAAGGTGATCGTCCGGGTCGATAAGATCCCTGTTCTCGGGACCGGGAAACTCGACCTCAAGTCCTGCAGACAATTCGCTGCCAAGGCGGACACCACCTGAGTTTATGGAGATGTGAGAACCGCGTTCGGTCCGGTTCTTCGCCCCATTCCGTCAGGGGGATCTCCATGTCCGCAAATCCCGCGCGAGCGCGGCGAATCCCGGAAAGTCATGCTCCAAACGTCGGGTATCAGGTACCAGTCGTCGAATTTCTCGAATGGCGCAGTTGGTTGCATGGACCAAACTCGGCCGGTCGGTTCCGTAAACCCGCTGCTTGAGCTGAGCTCGACTGTAAGGCGCTCGACCTCGTTCCTGCCCGGCGACCCAAGCCTCCTCGGTGACATCAGGCTCGCGACCGGCGAGGTACCAGCCCTCGATGGCTGGGACAGCCACCCCTACTCCGCGCAAGACTCGAGTCCGTCCGCGTGCCATCGGCAGATTTTTGGTCGTCTGCCGGAAAACCGCCCGCAAACGACACATACGGCAGAGCGGATGGAAATAGTCCGGCCGCTCGTGAAGTTCGGTGTGCACCACGGAATCGTCGCTATCGACGACGACAACCAATCCATGGGCATCGGTGTTGAAGTGGAGGTGGCGGATCACCGCCGGCAGCACCTGCGCCACCGAAGGCCAGCCGCGAGCCCTCAGATTCGCCTGCACCCGGACAAAGGGTGACCCCAGTACGGCCTCAATCAAAAGGCAAAGTGCAGCCTCATCGGCGGGGGACTCGCTGAGGATCGCCAACTTCATGCGAAATCCCTCATCCTCCGAGGACGGACACTCGCAGAACGCGCCTCGGACCGAGAGCCATCGATGCGGGAGCTGCTCAGCCCGTTCAGGATCCGCCCGGTCACGGTTTAGCAGGCTCCGCTTTGGGCGAAGATCCCCCACCCGCCTCGTCGGGAACACCGCCAAGGATTCCACTGTACCAAAGGTCCCCGAGAGAAGCTCCCGCCATCAATTCGCCCAAGTCCGACCGCTCACAGAGACGGGTGAAATGGGCGACCCTCCCATGCTTCTGGGCGATCACAACCTCCTCCGGGTGGTCCCGGAAGAGATCGAGTAAATAGGGAGAATAGGTCGTGGCAATGACTTGCACGGGGGCGCGGCTGAGCCCGGCCGTTTCCGGGTAACTCAGCCGATAGAGGGCGTCACGTGCTTCGCGGAGCAATCGGGGGTGCAGACCGCGGTCAAGCTCTTCAATGCAGACCATCGCCGGGGGATCGGGATCGCAGGCGAGTGCGAAGATCGCGAGCGCATAGAGGCTTCCTTGGGAAAGTTCTTCACCCGTGATGGATTCTCCGTGGTCCACCAGACTGAAGCGGAGCGATGCCCGCCCACCCGCGCTCTTAATCACACCGATGTCGTCGTACTCGGGCAACGTCCGCAGAACATCGCTGCGCCAACCATTGAAGGCGGCCGGCGCGGAATCCTGCCAACGTGCCAGGACTGCGGCGAGATTACCGCCATCGATCGATAGCTCGTGCCCGTCTTTCAGGAGCGACGGGCGGCCAATGGCAGTATGGTCAAACTCGTATCGTCGGATACGCAGGAGGCGCTCCCGCAGCGTGGGCCAGTCCTCAATTCCACCACCTGCCGGCAGCGGGATCGCTTGGAGCAAATCGCAATGGTGCTCCGTCGCGCACATCATCACTGCCTCCCAACCATCGAAGGGTGGAAAAAAGTGAAACGAAACTTCGGGTCCGACTCCATGGCGTTCGAGGGCCACCGGCAAATCCGACAACGGGAGGCGCGCCAGTGTGCGCAAACGCATCAACGACTCGATCAAGCTGGATTTGCCCGAGCCATTGGGACCAATCACCAAGTTGAAACGCTCAAGTTGAATTCGGGCGTTGCGCAAGGCCTTGAAGTTACGAAACGCGATCGAAGCGATCACGTCTCAGGTTCTCCGATTTGCCCGGCTGATGCAACCTCTGTTTCGCCCGGTGAACCCAGGAAAAGTCGCCGGTCTCGGGGCATTTCTTCGGTACCGCTCCGGACGGCGCGAGCCGAAAATCTGACGCTCGTTCGCCCGTTGGTCAGAGTTGTCATCACGTCCTGTCGCTGAGATCGATGCGGTTATCGAAAACGCCGTAAGCCAAAAAGCCGTTTCAATGAGAAGCGCTCCTTCGGTTCTTGGAGCGTCGCACACCGACGCACCGCCTGCACCGAGGGCGTTGGCCGCGTTGGATCGAGCGAGAACCCGCCGACAACCTCATAAATCGCCCGAAAAAAGTGTTCCGAGTAGAGACTCCCTCGCACGCCTTGGACGACAAATCGTTTGAACGCCTTGTCCTCAACGTGGTTGGAGATGAATGAAAAGCACATTCCCACCACCGCTCCCCGCCTGGTCCGCTGTGCCGGGTCGGGGTAGGCTCTCTGGACATAGCTTCGCAGCACCAACATCGCCGCCGCGTGGTCGCAATCCGGGATTTCGTTGATCTCAGTGCTGATCGCATCGAAGTCCTTCGCGAAGTCCTCGAAGGAGTATTCAGGGAACGATACGAGGGGAACTGAGGACAGGGCATCCGGCATACTTTGTCCGCCAGTTGTCGGCGATATCGGTGCCCAAGGTCAAGCTCCCCTCTGCCGTGAGTGACCAAGGCTGAACTTCCAGCTCGCCCTCCGCCCGTGGCATGGGAAAGTCCTCGCCGACGACGGTCCTGAATCATCCTGATATGTGCGACGACTGTTTCCTCTCTCCATGGCTACCAACGCTTCCAAGCCCCGCATCCTCACCACCACGGTCGGCTCGTACCCGATCCCCGATTGGCTCGCCGCCCTCCCCAGCGAACAGGCGGTCATCGACGCCACGCGCGTCGTCTTTGACATCCAGCGCCAAGCTGGGATCGACCTCCCGACGGACGGCGAGCTCTACCGGTTCGACGTCAACCACCCGGACACGAATGGGATGATCGAATACTTCATCCGTCCGATGGCCGGCATTTCGTCGGTCGTCGGCCGCTCGGTCACCGATGAGTTTTCGCGCCATCACCCGATGGGCTTTCGCCGCAAGCCCGCCGGCGTGGCGATCAATGAGCTCGGCGAGGGCTCGCTGAATCTTCTCGCCGATTGCCAGCGCGCTGCGGCAGTGGCCCAAGGGCCGTTCAAGTTTACCGTGACGAGCCCGTACATGCTGGCCCGGACCTTGCTGGACCATCACTACGGAAATTTCGAATCTTTGACCCTCGCGTTGGGTGAAGTCCTCGCGGCTCAGATGCCCGGGCTCCCGGCCACCTGCATCCAAGTCGACGAAGCGAACATTCCTGGCAATCCCGCCGACGCCCCCCTCGCGGCCACCGCCATGAACCTGGTGCTCGATGCAATTGACAAGGGAAGGGAGCGCGCCGTGCATTTCTGCTTCGGCAATTACGGCGGTCAGACCATCCAGAAGGGCAATTGGAAGAAGCTGCTCGCCTTCCTGAACGCGCTGCACACCGACCACCTTGTCCTCGAGCTTGCCCACCGTCCGAAGGCCGATCTCGACGCACTCAAACAGATCGACAAAAAAATTGCCCTCGGCGTTGGAGTCATCGACATCAAGGTCAACCATATCGAGACCCCTGATGAGGTGGCCTTCCGAATCGAGGCGGTGGAAAAGAAGGTCGGTCCGGGACGCGTTCGGTGGGTCCATCCCGATTGCGGGTTCTGGATGCTCAAGCGCTCCATCGCCGACCGAAAAATCGAGGCTCTGGTCAAGGGTCGGGATCTCTATCTCGGACGCTGATTGTCCGGATGGTCCGGACCGGCCTCATGCCTGCTGCCCTGGACTCTTTGCCTCCCGTCGTCATCGACTGGGGGCAAACCCGCTACCTTGAGGGTTTGGATCAGCAGGAACGCCTGCTCGTCAAGCGGATCGCCGGTGACGTTCCAGACACGTTGGTTCTGACCGAGCACGCCCCCGTCTACACCGTCGGCCTTCGTTCCGGGGCCGCGCGCCATCTGCTCTGGGATCAATCCCACCTGGCGCAGGTGGGTATCGAGTTGGCGGAGACGAATCGTGGCGGCGACATCACCTACCACGGCCCCGGCCAACTGATCGGATACCCGATCGTCTCCTTGGCCAGTCACCGTGATTTGCACGCCTACCTCCGCTTCCTTGAGGACGTGTTGATCGGCACCACCGCCAAATTCGGGCTTGTCGCCACCCGACGCGAAGGAAAGACCGGAATTTGGATCGGGAAACGCAAGATTGCTGCCATTGGTATCGCGGTTCGCCGCTGGGTCGCCTATCACGGCGTAGCCCTCAACGTGGAACCGAATCTCGCTCACTTTGATGGAATCATTCCCTGCGGAATCGCCTCGGAGGAAGGCACGGTCACTTCCCTCGCGGCCGAACTTCCCCGGCCTCCATCAATGGACGAAGTCAAAGTCACATTCGCCGCCCAGTTTTTGGGTCGCTGGAAAACCTTTCGAGATGCAGGCCGCTCGAGTTCAGCGTGATTGAGGCGTGATAGGTTTAACCTAACTACCTTATTCCATGTAAATTACGTAGTTTTTCGAGACAACCGGTTAACTCAGGACGGATCAATCCTCCGCTCCGATTGGAAAAAACGGGATTCCACTCGGGCCGACCGCAGATTAACCCCAGGTTTCGCTTTCATGGACATTTCTCGAAAACCGTCTTGGTTGCGTGCCAAGCTTCCCAGTGGCCCCGGCTACACTGCCGTCCGTAAGCTGGTGGATGATCATCAGCTGCACACGGTCTGTCAGAGTGCTCAATGCCCCAATCTCGGCGAGTGCTGGTCACGCGGCACGGCGACCGTAATGATCTTGGGAAACATCTGCACCCGTTCGTGCAACTTCTGCGCGATCCAGACCGGTCGTCCGACAGAGCTCGATCTCGGAGAGCCGCTCCGCGTGGCCGATGCGGTCGCCAAAATGGACCTCCGCCATTGCGTCATCACGAGCGTGGCCCGCGACGAATTGAGCGACGGTGGTGCCAGCGTCTGGGCGGCCACCATCCGCGCAGTCCGCCACCGCAACCCCAAGACCGCGATTGAAGTCCTCGTGCCCGACTTCAAGGGACGTCTGGACCTGGTGGATGTGGTCCTCTCCGCCAAGCCGGACATCTTCAACCACAATCTCGAAACCATCGAACGCCTGCAACGGCCGGTCCGCGTGCAGGCGCGTTACGATCGTTCACGCAGTGTTCTGCGACACGCGAAAAGCCAAGGCTTCACCACCAAGACCGGCATCATGCTCGGTCTTGGCGAGCTCAAGGAAGAAGTTGAGCAGACAATCCGCGACATCGCCTCCGACGGCACCAATATCCTGACGATTGGGCAGTACCTTCAGCCAACCCCACAACATTGGAAGATCGATCGCTGGGTCCACCCGGACGAATTCATTGCTTGGAAGGAGTTCGGCCTCAGGTTGGGAATCGGCGTGGTCGAGAGCGGTGCAATGGTCCGGTCCAGCTACCACGCCGACGAACAGTCACAAAAATACACCGGCGCGGAACACCTCAATTCGGTCAATGCGCTGGCGGAGGTTTAACCGCCTCCCGTTCCGCCCACTTTCCTGACTCTGGTCGCCGAGCACCCTCTCTGCCCGCGACGATATCGAGCACCGGCGACCATGCGATCAGATCTCAGTTCACTCCGCCGATTGCTGCCCCCCCTTGGGCTTTTCGAATGTCGCGTTGATCTTTGTCGCGATGCTTCTTCCCTGAGAAAGATGTCTCCGCGCGCCGCCTTGGTTTTTCTGGGTCTTCTGTTTGTTCCGCTCCTGACATGGGCGCGGGGCACCTTGATCTCTGGACCCATGCTCGGCTATCAGGCACATCGCGAGGCCCTCATCTGGCTCGAGACCAAGGATGCGCGCACGGTTTCGATTGAATTTTCGATCCAAGGCCGACCGGAAAGCACGAGGACCCTGACGGTAAAGGCTCAACCGGACACGCCCGCCGGGGTCCAACCGACGAAATTGGTCTTGCCGCTGCTCGAAATGGGCGCGGCTTACGAGTATCGGCTGAGCATCGACGGCCAGCAGCTCTCTTTTCCATACCCCCTCCAGTTCCGCACGACCGACCAATGGGAATGGCGGAGGGACGCTCCGGATTTCTCCTTTCTCTTTGGCACGTGCGCCTACCTCAACGACGCGGCCTACGACCGTCCCGGAGCGCCCTACGGGAAAACACTCGAGACCTTCAGACTCATGGCCGAAAGTGGTGCCCAGTTCATGCTCTGGGGCGGCGACAATGTTTACCTGAGGGAGGCCGACTTCTCTTCAGAGTCTGGCATCTGGTACCGGTACTCTCATGACCGGGCGACCCCGGCGCTGCAAAAACTCTTCGCCGTGATGCATCACTACGCGACTTGGGACGATCACGACTTCGGTTCAAACGATTCGAACCGCAGTTTCGAGTTCAAGGAGACCACCCTCGCCGCCTTCAAGGCCTACTGGGGCAATGCGACCTGGGGAGAGACCGGTAACCCCGGGGTCTACGGCAAGTTCTTCTGGGGCGATGCCGCTTTCATGTTGATGGACAATCGCTACCACCGCGATGACTCCTCACTCGACCAGGAAAGGCATCCGCAGAAATCACAGTTCGGGGCGCGGCAGATCGACTGGTTGAAGCAGTCGCTGCTTCAGGCGAAAAAACTCGGACATTATCCCTTCAAGTTCATCGTCACCGGCGGACAGGTCGTGACCTCGTTTGGCGGATCGAGCGAAACGTACGACTACTATCGTCGTGAACGGGAGGAACTGGTTCGTTTCATTCAGGAGGAGGAAATTCCTGGAGTTGTTTTTCTCTCGGGAGATGTTCACTTCACCGAGCTTGCCCGTCGGAAGATCGGAGCGACGCAGTGGCTTTACGAGTTGACGTCATCGCCGCTCGCCAGCGGTGCATTCACCTCCGCCGGAACGGTCCGCGCAGACGAACCGAATCGTGTCGCCGGCACTCTTGTTGCCGACCAAAACTTCACTCAACTCTCTCTTTCCGGCCCAAAGGGAAGCCGCGTTCTCACCATCCGGTGCATCGACAAAGCGGGAGTGCTTCGCTGGCAACACGGGATTGATGAGACTGAACTCCAATGAAAACTGTCGCTAAATCGCCGCCCGGTCCAGGCCGCCCCTCGCCTCTTGTTCCCCACCGCATGAAGACTCGGCGTGAGATCGTCGAAAACTGGCTGCCTCGCTATACCGGGGTCCCGCTTGACGGTTTTGGCGACTACATCCTGCTGACCAACTTTCACCGCTATGTGAAACTCTTCGCTCAGTGGAATCGCGTGCCGGTCCACGGACGCGACAAACCCATGCCCAGCGCCACGGCGGGTCGCATCACGATCATCAACTTCGGCATGGGCAGCGCCACGGCCGCAACGGTGATGGACCTCTTGAGCGCAATCGACCCAAAGGCGGTGCTCTTCCTCGGCAAGTGCGGTGGCATCAAACACCGGGCCGAAATCGGTGACCTCATTCTCCCGATCGCCGCCATTCGGGGCGATGGCACCAGCAATGACTACTTCCCTCCGGAGGTTCCGGCGCTGCCTGCATTCGCCCTCCAAAAGGCCATCTCCACAACCATCCGCGACCACGCCCGCGATTATTGGACCGGGACCGTTTACACGACCAACCGCCGGGTCTGGGAACACGATGAAAAGTTCAAAAAGTATCTGCGCAAGATTCGAGCAATGGCGGTGGATATGGAGACTGCCACCATCTTCATGACCGGTTTTTTCAATGAGACGCCCACTGGCGCGCTGCTGCTCGTCAGCGACCAGCCCATGATTCCCGAAGGGGTGAAGACGGCTGAGAGCGACGCCGAAGTCGACGAAAAATACGTCAACGATCATCTCAAGATCGGGATCGATTCCCTGAAGCAGCTGATCAACCAGGGCCTCACCGTCAAGCACCTGAAGTTTTAGGCCAGGACTCCTCGAGGGCGCCCGCTGTCAGTCGACCACACTCAACCAGAACGGCACAAAAAGTTCGCGTCCATCGATTCCGACTTGGGCCCAGATCACGTAGCGGCCGGAACTCGGAATCGTGAGTTTGAAGGACAACGACGGTCGCTGAGGGTTGAGCTCGGCGTTCGGGTCGAGGTCCGTGGGGTGAAGGTGCGCGAATCCTCCGCGGGGTTCGTCGAACGCGACGAGATGCGCGTACGCGTCCATCACCAGCTCCAGCCTAACCGACCCTCCATCCTTGCGGGTTACCGTGAACTCCAGGTCCACGGGACTGCCCGCGCGGATCGTTTGGTTACCTGACACCAATGAAAAACGATAGTCGCCCTGATCCTGCACTCCCGCATCCGCAACCCGCACGGCCATCGCCAACGGCGCCCCGTCCACCTTCAGATCTGCGCTCGCATACAATCCCCGATTCGTCGCCGCCGGCGTAAAGTCGGCGAAGACACGATAGACTCCCCCAGCCCGCGGCTGAAACGAGAAGATCCACTCCCCGGGAGTTCGAGTCGGTTCGGGATGCACGTGCTGGTAATCTTGCAGCGAGGGATCAATGATCAGGAGATGCAATTTGCGGGTGTGGGCCAGCACCAGATCCGTCGGGCCGAGAGGCTTTCCTGATGATGTCGCGAGCTGCAGGCGCACGGAAACGTCGGTTCCGGCGAGGGGCGGCAGGACGGACGTCAGGGTCATGGTCACGGGTGAACGCACTGCCACCACGGGGATGAACTGCGGGTTTGATGGATCGCAAAACTCGATCGAATTGGACCCAGAGACGCGAAAGTCCATGTGGCTCAGATTGGTCCCGGTCGGCAGCAGCCTGAAGCCCGCGTAGAGCGCCAGGGCCACCGCGGAGATCGCGGTCAGCTGTATCCATTGTGTTCGGCTAACGATATGGCTCATGGTATTCGAGGATCAGTGCTTCATTCTGGAGACAAACTCCTCCGCCGACCACGTGCTGCCGTCGGCCCGCCAGGCGATCCGTCCCGTCTCGTCGACGAGCACGGTGGCCAAGGTGTGGTTCAGCAGATCGCCGCTGAAATCTGCGAGGACGCCAAATTGGGCGAGGAGGGCCTTGATCGCCTTCTCGGGGCCTGTCAGGAAGGAGTAATTCGAGGTATCAATCATGCGCGCATTCGCGTACTCGCGCAAGACTCCAGGGGTGTCAAAGGTTGGATCAAGGGTGATCGAGACCAGCTCAAGATTCGACACTCCGGCCGCCCGCGCTTTTTGCTGCACCTGTTGAAAACGCGCCACCGCCGCAGGACACATGGTCGCCACCGGGCATCGCGAAAAAATAAAGTTCACCATCACCTGCTTGCCACGATACCGTCCTGCCGTGACGACCTCCCCGTCCTGGCGGTACAACGCGAAAACCGGAGCGGTCTCGCCCACTTCCCGATAAGCGTTTCGTCCACGTACCCGGGTTTCCTCGACGATGGATTTTGCGCCTGACTCGACCGTCGTAACGGCTACCGGGTCCGCCGGCCAAATTCGTTCCAGAAGAAAGTCCCCGTCCGGACTCGAAACCATCTCGGCGGTGATCCGCTGACCCTTGCGCGCGTTCGCCAAATCGCCAGCCGACACCACGAACTCCATCGTCATGGCGGGCATGTAACCGGGAATCGGCTCGTGTTTCACAATCAATCTGCCGCGATCAAGCACGACATCAAGGACTTCTCCAGTTATTGCATATCGCCCGCTCTTTGCAGTCGCGCTCGGGGGAGGGCCCGCCACTTCTTGGCGACATCCTGAAGTCCCCAAGAAAAGCCCCAGAACAAGCACCATCGAGCCCAAAACCATCGGCTTTGCGTTCCGGGCGATCTTCAGGGGATGGACGAACATCCCTCACCGATTCCCTCGGAGGAAAAAATTGTCAAAGCGTTTGCTGCCTACAGGCTCCTGATTTCTGTTGCGAGACTTCCTTCCCATGTCCGTCGACCACCATCGCCCAAGTCAACCTATCTACCAGCCCGTCCTGGCTTGGTTCACCGCCATCGGCAGTGCCTGGGTATTCATCCTGATTCTGCTTGGGGCATTTACCACCAGCATTGGTGCCGGCATGGTTTTCCTCGACTGGCCATTGTCCAATGGATCCCTCAATCCGGCTGGTTGGTTGAGCGATCTGGCGATGTTCGCAGAGCACTCCCACCGGCTGAGCGCAGGTTTGATGAGCCTGATCACCTTCGCGATCGCGGCGGGGATCTGGTTGCGCGATCCTCGACTTTGGTTGCGACGGCTGGCGCTCTTTGCCGCCGGTTTGGTCCTCGCACAAGCCTTGGTGGGCGGGCTCCGGGTGCTTTTCGACCATCTCCACATCGAGACGGTCAATACGAGTGTCGGACGGCTCTTCGCCATGGCGCACGCGTGTCTGGCGCAGGTCTACGTGTGCAATCTCCTCGCTCTTTCGCTCGCGCTCAGTCGGCCGTGGATTGAGTCCGCCGGTTCCGAACCTGCGGCGGTACGTCGCCCCGGCTGGCAATCCCTCGCGCTCATCTGCTGCGGCCTCCTGTTGCTTCAGCTGGCGATCGCCGCAGTCATGCGCCATAGTTTTGCCGGTCTGGCAATTGGCAGTTTTCCGTGGAGTACTCCCTCGGGTGGCCTGCTTCCTGATAATTGGGACTTTCGCGTGGGGATTCATTTCGCCCACCGAGTGATGGCGGTGGTCCTGACGATCGCGCTGGTCGCCCTTGCAGTGCGCGTCGGTCGCGATCCCACCTGCAGCCGGGGTATCCGTCTGTCAGCTTACTCCCTTGTTTTGCTCGTTGGAGTGCAGATCGTGCTGGGTGCCGCGTCGGTTCTGACGTACCGTAATCCCTATTACACCACAGCTCATGTGATCGTCGGCGCTATCACCCTTGCGACTTGCTTTGGACTGACCTGGTGGTCGTACCGCGGACGGATCGAGGCGGCGAGCGCGAAGGCTCCGCGGACGCCCCGGCCGACACCTTCTTACGCGAACGTATGAATCAGGTCGCCCTTCCTTTGATGAACCCGGCGGCCCCCAAGGCTCGTTTTTCCGACTACCTCGAGCTGACGAAGCCGCGACTGAGTCTTCTGTCAGTACTCACTGCGTTGGTCGGCTACCTCGCGGCTCGCATGCCGTGGGACGGGGGCCGGTTCTTTTTTGCGATGCTCGGGACCTCCCTGTGCGCCGCCGGCGTGGCCACGCTGAACCAGTGGATGGAGTTGGACACCGACGCCCAAATGCGGCGAACCGAAAACCGTCCTCTGCCCACCGGAAAAGTCGCGACGGGCTCGGCGTTCGTTCTCGGCTGGGGTCTTTGTGCAGTGGGTCTGGCCGTGCTTTTCAAGCAGGTGAATGGACTCTCCGCGCTCTTCGCCCTATTGACCGTGATCTCGTACCTGGCGATTTATACTCCGGCGAAACGATTTTCCCGCTGGAGTACAGAAATCGGTGCGGTTGCAGGCGCGTTCCCGCCGCTGATTGGATGGACTGCGGCTGAAGGGCGCGTCACCGAACTCGGCTGGATCCTTTTTGCGATCCTGCTGTTCTGGCAGATTCCCCACTTCATGGCCATCGCATGGACCTACCGAAAAGATTATGCCGGAGTGAACTTTCCCATGCTCCCCGTGCGTGATACCTCTGGCGGCTTGGTCGCACGTTGGTCGTTTCTCAACACCGTGATCGTGGTTGTTTGCGCGGCCTTGCCGTCAGCCCGGGGGCTCGCATCAAACTGGTACCTTGGAGCAAGTGTGATCCTGGGGGTTTGGTTCGTGGCGCGCGCGGTTGTTTTTCTTCGCCCGAACGAACGCGATCGCTCGGCGCGTCGCCTTTTCTTCGCTTCGATCATCTGGCTCCCCTTGCAATTGGGTGCACTCGTCGCTGACCGATTTCTTTTTTCCTGAGATTGGGTCCGTCGTCCGCGGACCCAACCTGTTCCATTCCCACACACGGAGATCCGATGACCGTCCACGATATCCCGGCGCTCAACGCCAGCCTCAATGCCCTCGCCACGGTCCTGATTTCCGCAGGCTTTCTTTTCATTCGGAGGAAAGCCATCACCGCTCATCGCGCGAGTATGCTCGCCGCGGGGGTTGTTTCGGCTGTTTTTCTGGTTGGTTATGTCAGCCACAAAATCCTCGTGCGTGGGGTGCACACCCCGTTTGGGGGGGAAGGCCTCATTCGCGGGATCTATTACGCGATGCTGATATCGCATATCATCCTCGCCATCAGCATCGCCTATCTTGTTCCGCGCACCTTCTATCTCGCGTTGAGCGGTCAAATTGAGCGTCACCGCGCGTGGGCTCGATGGACCTTTCCGATTTGGTTTTATGTCAGCGTAACGGGAGTTCTCGTATACTTTTTTCTCTATCAGTGGTGGCCCACGCCACGGGGATGATGATCTGACTTGGGCACGAAAAAGGCCGGGCAAAGTTGCCCGGCCTGAGAGAAAACCAGGTTGATTTCTTACTTTACGATCAACACACCGCGCATCCCGGCCATCGCATGCGCCGGGAAGCTGCAGATGAAGGCGTATTCGCCTGCCTCGGAGGGGGCTTTGAAGGTGACTTCATCCGTCTGTTTGGGCCCAATGAGTTTGGTGTGCGCGATCACTTGGGCCGCCATCGCTGCCGGGATATAGTCAGTTGCCTTCGCTTGGAGGGCGGCGGTGCTGAAACCCATGACGTCAGCGCCTTTCTTCAAGAGGACCCAGTTATGCCCCATGGCTTCTTTCGGAAGCGTCCCCACGTTCTTCAGTACCACTTTGAGTTCTTCACCCGCGGTGGCTTCAATCCGGGTGACGCTGAACTTCATAGCGTCGGTGGCCTCAACGGTCACAACTCGAGGGCCCATCGGAGCCGTTGCGGCCGCAGCGGACGGAGCAGCTTGAGCTGGGGCTGCCGCAGACCCGGTTTCTTTCTTGGAACAGCCCGACACCGCGACCAACGCGACCAGCATCAGGCAAAGGGATGATTGGAATTTCATAAGCGACGCAACGGTACTAAAAAAACGACGTCGTGCAACCCGTAGATTTATTCAACTCCGGCGACTCACCCACCGCCAATGTCCCCGCCCGCAAACGCACTCGCCCCGTGCGCACGAGGCGAACGGGGCGAGGCGGGTTGATGCCGTATCTTAGGTTAACTTGTCGAACGGCTTACTGCAGCAAACGGAGCGCGGTCTGAGCCGAACC